>ERZ808278.28-NODE-28-length-133725-cov-13.440009_pt1 | contig 133725 bp, 115 predicted proteins | sample MGYA00521239_ERZ808278 | MGnify/ENA primary metagenome ERZ808278 (study PRJEB31516, sample SAMN03275600) | gut metagenome | biome: mammalia-associated habitat; material: feces | host: Papio cynocephalus | place: Kenya | collected 2012-07-17 ...
CACAACCTTGAGACGGCTCGGCGGTTGCTCGGATAGAAAGTTGATGCTCACAACAACTCTTCGTGGAGTTATATTCTACGGCTCCGCCTGTCTACGAGCAACGTTAGGCGAAATAAGTTTTATTTCGCTAATGGAATATTCCGAAAAAATAAAAATCCATACGAAAGAATAATACGTATAGAAGAATAATGGAGAGTGGAGATATGCCGGACTTTTTTCCGAAAAACACTTTGAAAAAATGCAAATGGCTTTTGTCTTTGATGAGGTGCGATCGTTTGGACAGTAATCAATGCACGGTATGGTGCGTTGACGGTGAGGACGTGTCGATACCGTATCGCGTAAAGTCAAAAGTCTTGTCCGATTTTGGATATAAATTTCTTCCCAAAACGCAAAAAATCGCATATTTGTGCGTATTGACGAGAAATCACGACGGAAAAATCAGAGGAAGAGCGGTCAGACGACTGCTTTCCAACTTTGACGAATATCCCGTTTGGGTATATCCGTATATCCTCAAATTGTGCGACGAGTACGTCGAAAATATCTTAAAATACGTTTACGACGCACTGCCAAAGCTCGACAACAAGCATTTTAGGCGCATAATCGTCGAGAATATGCCCAATATCAAGCTCGGCTACGCGCGTATGGTGAGTTATTGGAACGAGTATTACCGCTCCGAATATTGCAATATCGACGATTACGTCGGCAAAAAAATATACGGCGCATTGCTCGATCCGCAAAGCACGGATATCGGTCGCAAAGACTGATTTTCAAAGAATATCAAAACTTTACGCATTAATATTTAGGGAGGAACTAATGAGCGCGTTTGAAATCACGGGATACGTATTTTTGGCTTTGACGTCGGCGTTAATGCTGATAATTTTCGTTTTGCTTGCAAAATTCTTTCTTCACGACAGAAAGGCATTCAAAAACAAAAAATGCGAGGATATTATACTCAAAGGTAGCGTAAAACTTTTTGCGTTCGTCCCAAAACTCGTCACTTACGCTTTTTTCTTGCTAATATTTCTTACGGATATAATAGGGGAAGAGGACAATCCTTTCGTTGCGTTGATTGTCTTTTTCGTGATTGATTTGATTTTTGCGCTGTTTGCGTTGTATACGCTCAATTTTAGAGTAAAATGCAACGAAGACACCATCGAATATCGAGATTTGTTTTGTATAAAACGCATAATCAGTTACGACGATATTTATATCGTATTGAAACCTTTCGTAGACTTGGTTTATTACAAGCGTTGGCTTTTGTTTATCGTTTGGGGAGACTGTTGCGAAAACGAAGACGATTTGGTGTATTATCAAGGTCAATATTTTGCAAGGAAGGAAGGCATAAAAGTCGACGATATCCCCGTCAAAAAGCACAATCCAAAGTACGAAAAAATGGCAAAAAAGTACTCAAAAGAGCACCCCAATTGGAACGACGTCGTCTTGACGGCGGAACTTGACGGATTGGACGTCAATCTTTGCACTTGGTACGCATATTCAAAGTACGAAAAGAATTTTTACGACGGTTACGTCGTAGAGTGGCTCGGGGACTTGTTTATGAAAGCGGACGACGCGGACGATCAAGACACTGTGGATTTTATCGTGGACATCGATTTAGACCCGCCAAAAGGGCTTGAACGCATAGAAAAAATGTACGACCAATCCACGATTGAGTACGAAAAGCGCAAAGTACGCTTTGCAATGCTTTCGTACGCAAAATCGACGTTTACGCAAGACGACGCACACGATTACGTTGCCGTCTGCGACGTTTTGGGCTATTTTTATAACGACAATTTGCCCAAAGAGATATCCACCGTCTCCAATGACGACTTTTCCTCTTACAAAACCGTCTTGACCGACTGGCTCTCCGCCGAAAAGCGCGCCTTGCAAACCTACCAAAGTAGCAAATAAGAATATTCCGCAACTGCGCAATTTATTGCGCCTAACGACGCTCGTAGACAGGCGGAGCCGAAGTTTATAACTTGACGAAGAGTAATTGCGAGCATCAACTTTCTATCCGAGCAACCGCCGAGCCGTCTCAAGGTTGCGAGACCTTACGCACAAAAGCAATGCTCTTTTCACCAAACAAGCGATATAGCGTAATTGTGGTATGAGTTTTTATCCTTGCTATACTGATAGCGTGTATCGGTTGCGCGGTAGTAGTTGCGAGAACAAATGCGGTTTATGACAACAAATGTATTTGTTGTCATCACCGCGATGCAGTTTGAGCAACGTGCGCCTAAATATGTGTCAAGTTATCTCGTAGAGATAAGTGACACGTGTTTAGCATTCGGCGCAATGTAAAAAGAAACGGCGGATAAAATCCGTCGCTTCTTTTTTATAGAAAAGGGGGAGAATTGGTTGTCTTTTCAGTGTTTGGACGAGACTACGATTTCGCCGTTTACGGCGTCGACAACGATTGTGTCGCCCTCGTCCATATTGCCTTGCAAGATTGCCCTTGCCACTTTGGTCTCGACGTTGCTTTCGATATAACGCTTCAAAGGTCTTGCGCCGAAGGTTACGTCGTATCCGCCGTCAACGATGAGGTCTTTTGCGGATTGCGTGACTTCAAGTTTGAGATTTTGCTTTTCAAGACGGTCTGAGAGTTTTTTGAGCAAGATATCGATGATCTTGTACACGTTTTCTCTCGTGAGCGGAGTGAAGAGCACCGTGTCGTCAAGTCTGTTGAGGAACTCGGGGCGGAAGGTTTGTTTGAGCAGTTTGTCGATTTGCTCTTTTGCCTCTTCTTTGATGTTGCCGTCCTTGTCGATGTTGTCCAAAATCACGTTGCTGCCGAGGTTGGACGTCAAGATGATGATAGTATTCTTGAAGTTGACCGTTCTGCCTTGGCTGTCGGTGATTCTGCCGTCGTCAAGCACTTGGAGCAAGATATTGAACACGTCGGGGTGTGCCTTTTCGATTTCGTCGAAGAGCACCACGGAGTAGGGTTTTCTTCTCACGGCTTCTGTGAGTTGACCGCCCTCGTCGTATCCCACGTATCCCGGAGGCGCACCTATAAGACGAGATACGCTGAACTTTTCCATATACTCCGTCATATCGATACGCACGATGTTGCGCTCGTCGTCAAAGAGGTAGGAAGCAAGCGTTTTTGCAAGTTCCGTCTTGCCGACGCCCGTAGGACCGAGGAAGAGGAACGAGCCGATAGGACGATTTTCGTCCGATATGCCCGCACGCGAACGGATAACCGCTTCGCTTACCGCCTTGACCGCTTCGTCTTGACCGATAACTCTCTTATGCAGTTCATCGGAGAGGTGGAGCAGTTTCTCTTTTTCGCTTTCCATAAGTTTGGTTACGGGGATACCCGTCCACTTTGCCACGATCTTTGCGATTTCGTCTGCGGTAACCTCGTCACGGAGAAGGGCAGTGCCGTTTGCGGATTTCTTTTCCGCCTCTTCCAATTTCTTGGTGAGGGCTGGCAGTTCACCGTATTGCAATTGCGCCGCTTTGCCGTAGTCGCTGCGACGTTTCGCTTCTTCGATTTGAAGATTTACACGGTCGATTTCGGCTTTGGTGTCTTGCACGCTGTTGATTTCTTTCTTTTCGTTTTCCCACTGCGCTTTCATCTCGTTGAATTTGTCGTGCAGTTCGGAAAGTTCTTTCTTTATGCTCTCTCTGCGGTCGACGGACAATTTATCCGTTTCTTTTTCAAGAGCCATTTCCTCGATTTCGAGTTGCATAATCTTACGGCTGATGACGTCCATTTCGGTAGGCATACTGTCGATTTCGGTACGAATCATAGCGCACGCCTCGTCCACGAGGTCGATTGCCTTATCCGGCAAAAATCTATCGGTGATGTATCTGTCCGAAAGCGTAGCTGCTGCAACGAGTGCTTGGTCGTGAATACGCACGCCGTGGAAGATTTCGTATCTCTCTTTCAAGCCACGCAGTATTGCGATAGTGTCTTCAACCGTCGGTTCGTTGACCATAACGGGTTGGAAACGTCTTTCGAGCGCGGGGTCTTTTTCGATATATTTGCGGTATTCGTCAAGCGTGGTTGCGCCGATGCAGTGCAGTTCACCCCTTGCAAGCATAGGCTTCAAGAGGTTGCCGGCGTCCATACTGCCTTCCGTCTTGCCCGCGCCCACGATGGTGTGAAGCTCGTCGATGAAGAGGAGCATTCTGCCGTTTTGCTTCTTGATTTCGGTAAGAACGGCTTTGAGTCTTTCTTCAAATTCACCTCTGTATTTCGCACCCGCAATAAGCGCGCCCATATCGAGAGCAAAGATGTGTTTGTCTTTAAGACCTTCGGGAACGTCGCCTCTGACGATACGTTGCGCAAGTCCTTCCGCAATAGCGGTTTTACCGACGCCCGCTTCACCTATAAGTACGGGGTTGTTCTTGGTCTTTCTTGAAAGAATACGAATGACGTTTCTTATCTCGTCGTCACGACCGATGACGGGATCGAGTTTTCCGCGTGCCGCTCTTTCCACCATATCGTGACCGTATTTGTTGAGTACGTCGTAGGTGTCTTCGGGGCTGTCGTTGGTCACTTTCGAGGTTTTAACTTGCGAAAGTGCACTCATAAAGTCTTTTTTCGTAACTTTGCACTTTGCAAACGCATTTTTAAGCGCGGTAGTGGGGTTGTCGAGAATTGCCTCGAATATATGCTCAACGCTCACGTAATCGTCCCCGTTTTTGCTTGCGATTTTTTCCGCTTGCGAAAGCATAAGGGAAGCGTCTTGGCTCAAATACACTTCACCCGCACCGTCACCCGTAACGGACGAGAAGGAAGATATAATCTTGTCTATCTCACGCAAAAGTGCGGGTGCATCGCCACCGCATTTGGTCACGAGTTTGGGGATAAGTCCTTCGTCGTCGTCCAAAAGTGCGTACGCAATGTGTTCCTTGGTCAGTTGTTGATTGTGCCTTTCGAGGGCTATATTTTGCGCTCTGTTGATTGCGTCGAGCGCTTTCTTCGTAAATTTGTTGGTGTCCATATCAAAAACCTCCTTTTCAATATGTTATGTTGGATATCGGGTACTTGGCAATCTTTTTCCTTGACTGTTAGCACTCTTTATCTTCGATTGCTAATTATAGCACGCAATTTGCATTTGTCAATATATTTTGCACAAAAATTCGCAAATTTTTTTCAAATTAATTTTTACGGTTTTTAAGATAATAAAAAACGCGCACTTCCGATACGGAAATGCGCAGTGAGTACTAAAATTGCAAAAGTCATTCTTCCGCTTTCGTTACGATGGGTTTTCCGTCAGCATCTAGAAGAGCGGTGACACCCAGTCCGTAACTGCTGTACACCACGAGGTAGTTGACTCCCGTTTTGGTGTCTACGATTATACTGCACGTATTGTCAATAAAGGATAATGATTTTTCATAGATTTTTTCAAAGCGATTTTCACAATTCTTTTTCATATTCGTTTCTCCTTTTTTGTATTAATATTCTTCAAAAAAGACTTCCGTGCGGAAGCCTGAAATGAGTTATGCGTTTTTGTCGCTATTGTCGGCGACGTTTTGATTTATGACGTTTTGAGCTTTTGTTTGTTGCATTTCTTCAATCAGTTTCATAAGTTTCTTTTGTACCTCTGAAACCTGTTGAAGTTTTTTGTAAAGTTCGTCAATAAGGAATTCGCTTTTGAGATTGACTCGGTAATCGTTTTCGGCGCGTTTTCTGTCTTTTGCCTCTTGTCTGTTTTGGCTCATCATAATGAGAGGCGCTTGAACCGCCGCAATGCACGACAATACCAAATTTAGCAGAATAAAAGGATATGCGTCGAATGCCTTTGTGCCGAGAATGATATTTATCACCATCCATATTACCATAACGGCGACAAAGCTGAAAATAAATGCCCAACTGCCTGCAAATTTCGCAACGGCGTCTGCTGCTTTTTGTCCAAACGATACTTTTTCGTGTTTGTCGGAGTTTTCCGTAACATTGGTGTTTAGTACCTCTTGTATGAGTTCTTCATCGGAGAGTTCTTTATCGGATTGATGCAACAATTCACGCACGATTTTTTGATTGCTTATTCGTTTTTCTTTTGACGATTCGTCAATACTCGTATCGTTTTGTTCGACGTGTTGATTCTTCATTTTTTTGCACCTCGCGTGTTATTTTTTTGACGGAATGTTTCAAGATAAACGCCGTTTGTTACTTTTTCACGAAGTAGTGAGCGGCGATAGGGCAGGAAGCGTAGGATATAAACTCTTCCTTGGAGTATTTTTCGGGATTGTCGATGCACCAAAGCGCGGTGTTGAGCATACCGCCCGCAATAAAGCTTGCGATGAGTTGGAGCGGGACTTTTATCTCGTACGTGTCCTTGTATTTGGACAACTGATATTTGATTGAGTGCGCGATGGAGTCTTGAATGGTGCTCACCACTTTTCCTCCGCGGTTGTTCTTTATGATGTTGGCAATGTGGTTGTGTTGGTCAAAGAAGAAGTCAACCGCCATAATCATCAATGAGTTTATCGTCTCGTACGGGGTGGTGAGCTTGGTATCTTTGGTGAACTTGGCGTAAAGGTCGTCTTTGAGCTCTTCAAGCGCAAACGAGAGAAGGTGATACTTGTCCTCGAAGTGCGCGTAGAACGTGGCGCGGTTGACCATCGCCTTGTTGCAAAGGTCTATGACGCTGATTTTTTCAATCGATTCTTCTTCCATCATATCGAGAAGCGTGTTGGAAAGAAGTTTTCTCGTGCGGATAATCCTCAAATCTTCCTTTGTCGTCATTTTTGTGTCCCCTTAAAGATATTGTCGTACGTATTATTACACAAAAATCGATTTTTGTCAAGATATCTCACACTTGTGCCGTTACGAGACACTCTATTTGACTATTTTGAGAACGTTTTGGGGCGCGCCCGTTTAGGAAAAATCGGTAGATTTGCCTCGAAGATTTGCAAAATACGGCTGTAGTTTTTACGGAGTATGAATAAGAAAGACGATATGGAATTATCGAAGATGATAATATGGAATATTAAAATATATTTAATATATAGATAAATTTTTTATAATTGGTTGACAATTTTTTTTAATAATTGTAAATAGAATAGTGAGAATTGAAATATAGACAAGTATCGCATTTTCGCGATTTTTAGGTGATTATGGCACAAGAAAGAATTAAAACTCCAAAATCCAAAGGCGGATGGAAGAAGATGGCGGGTTGTATCGGCGAATACAAAGTGCCCACTATATTCACGTCCGTTTTGGTGGCGTGCGAGGTCTTGTTCGAGGTTTTCATACCACTCATTATGGCGCAAATCGTCAACGTCGGTATGGACGCGACTTTAAGCTCGTTCACCTTCACGGTAGAACTCGGTAAACTAAACTGGGTTTGGTTTACGCTCACGGACAGAAAAATGTTCATTTTGGCGTGTGGCGGACTTATGGTGGCAATGGCACTCGTGTCTCTCTTCTTCGGCGTTACGTCGGGAAGACTTGCCGCAAAAGCGTCCACGGGTTTTGCAAAGAATTTGCGTAAAAAACTCTTCTATAAGATAGAGAATTTCTCCTTTGCAAACCTCGACCGTTTCAACACCGCAAGCCTCGTTACGAGACTTACAACGGACGTAACCAATATTCAAATGTCCTATCAGGTGATATTCCGTATGCTCGTTCGCTCACCGGTTATGCTCATACTCGCAATTTGTATGGCAATTTCCATAAGTCCGGATTTGTCCGTAATATTTGCGGTTGCGTTGCCGATACTTCTTATCGGTATTATCGTCGGCGTAAAGATCGTTTTCCCTAGATTTGAGAAAATGCTCCACAAGTACGACGATATGAACGAGTCCACGCAAGAAAACCTAATCGGTATCCGTGCGGTCAAGGCGTTCGTAAGAGAAGACAACGAGATTGCCAAGTTCAAGAAGGTCAGTTCCACCGTCCAAAAATTGCAACTTTCGGCAGAGCGAATTATCGTCATTATGTTCCCGTTTATGCAAATCCTCGTTTACGGATGCTTGATTTGCGTTGCGTGGTTCGGCGGAAACGATATCATCGTAGGCAATATGCAACTTGGCGATTTCACGGCGTTTTTGAGCTACATAATGCAGATTTTGATGTCGCTTATGATGGTTGCTATGGGCTTTATGACCATAGTTATGTCGCGCGCCTCTCTCGATCGTATCGTCGAAGTTCTCGACGAAAAAATCGATATCGAAGACGGTGAAAACGCACAAGATATCGAGGTCGCAGACGGCAGTATCGACTTTGACAACGTGGACTTTTCCTATTCCAAGTCGCACGACGTTCTCAATCTCGAAAACATCGACCTTCACATCAAGAGCGGTGAGACGATAGGCGTTATCGGAGGTACGGGCTCGGCAAAGACCACGCTCGTGCAACTCATACCTCGTCTTTACGACGTCCTCGACGGTGAAGTGAAGGTGGGCGGTGTCAACGTCAAAGATTACAAGCTTGACAATTTGCGTTCGGCTGTGGGTATGGTTTTGCAAAAGAACGTGCTTTTCAGCGGAACGATCAAGCAAAACTTGCTTTGGGGCAATCCCAAAGCCACCGACGAAGAGGTCGAGCACGCGGCAAAAGCGGCGCAAGCGCACGACTTTATTATGTCTTTCCCCGACGGTTACGAGACGGAACTCGGACAAGGCGGTGTCAACGTATCGGGCGGTCAAAAGCAACGTCTTTGCATTGCTCGCGCGCTGTTGAAGCATCCCAAAATTATGATTTTGGACGATTCGACGTCCGCAGTCGATACGGCTACCGACGCAAAGATAAGAAGCGGACTCAAAAGCGAGTTCGGCGATACGACGGTTGTCATCATTGCGCAACGTATATCGTCCGTTGAAGACGCAGACAGAATTATCGTTATGAACGACGGCAAGATAGACGCAATCGGCACTCACGAAGAGCTTATTGCAACCAACGAAATCTATCAAGACGTATACAACTCTCAAAAGAAAGGATCTGACGAGGAGGTGAGCGAGAATGCCTAAAATGAAGAAAAACACGGCAAATACCGCAATGCACGGCAAAAATTTCCGCGCTCAAAGCCCGTCCAAGACTTTCAAGCGTATACTCACGTATCTCAAACCGTACACACCGCACCTCATAGGCGCATTGCTTTGTATGATTGCAAACGTCGTTTGCAACATCGCGGGCACGTTTATGCTCGGCTCGATTATAGTCAACAACTACATTCTTCCGCTTGCTTACCAAGCGGGGCATTACGCCTCGGCGTCGAGCGAGATTATCGCAAGAGCGTCGGAAATCACCATTCAAAACTTTGGCGGTATCGTCGGCGTTATGGCGGCAATGTACGTCGTCGGCGCGGGTTTGCACTACGTGTACAACTATATCATCGTAAAGGTTACCACCCAAGTGCTTCAAAACGTCCGTGACGAGATGTTCGAAAAGATGGAAAAATTGCCCATTCGCTACTTCGACACTCACACGCACGGCGACATAATGAGTCTTTATACCAACGATACCGATACGCTCAGAGAGTTGCTCTCAAACGGTATTCCCAACCTCATATCCAACCTTATGACGATAGTCGGTATGTTTATCGCAATGATGGTGACGTCGTGGGTGCTTGCACTTTGCTCGGTCGCAATGATAGTCGTTATGTTGTTCATAATGAAGTATATCGGCGGGAAGAGCGGAAAGTACTTCGTTGGACAACAACGCCAAACGGGTGCTATCAACGGCTTTATCGAAGAGCATATCGACGGTATGAAAGTCGTCAAAGTGTTCTGCCACGAAGACGCGGAAAAAGTGGACTTCGACGGCTTCAACGAACGCCTCTTCCACGACTCCGACAAGGCGCATAAATACGCCAATATCTTGTTCCCGATTATGGGCAACTTGTCCTACGTCTCCTACGCAATCACCGCAATCGTCGGCACGATTTTGGCAATAAGCGGTACGGGCGCGGTGGCGTTGTCTTGGGGCGGACTCGTGTCATTTATGCAATACTCTCGTCAGTTCAGCAACCCGCTTGCGCAAATCGCTCAACAAATGAACGGCGTGCTTATGGCTCTTGCGGGTGCGGAGCGTATATTCGAGCTTATCGACCAAGAACCCGAAAAAGACGAAGGATACGTCACTTTGGTCAACGCCAAAGAGGACGAGAACGGCAATATCGTCGAAACTCCCGAATACACGGGTATGTGGGCTTGGAAGCACTTCCACAAAGCGGAAGGAACGACTACCTACGTCAAGTGGCAAGGCAAAGTGCAGTTTGACGACGTAACGTTCGGCTACGTTCCCGAAAAGACCGTGCTCAAACACGTTACTATGTACGCGTTGCCGGGACAAAAAGTCGCACTCGTCGGCTCTACGGGCGCGGGCAAAACTACGATAACCAACCTTATCAACCGCTTCTACGACGTGGAGGACGGCAAGATAAGATACGACGATATCAACATCACCAAGATCAATAAGAACGATTTGCGTCGTTCTATGGCAATGGTCTTGCAAGATACGCACCTCTTCACGGGTACGGTTGCGGATAATATCCGTTTCGGCAAGCTCGACGCCACCGACGAAGAAGTGGAAAATGCTGCAAAACTTGCCAATGCGGACTACTTCATTCGTCACTTGCCCGAGGGATATAACACTATGCTTACGGGGGACGGTGAAAACCTTTCCCAAGGTCAACGCCAACTCCTTGCAATCGCGCGTGCCGCAATAGCCAATCCGCCCGTGCTCATTTTGGACGAAGCAACCAGTTCCATCGACACTCGCACCGAGAAGCTTATCGAGCAAGGTATGGACAAGCTTATGCAAGGACGCACTGTCTTCGTCATCGCTCATAGATTATCAACCGTCCGCAACGCAGACGTCATCTGCGTCCTCGAACACGGTGAAATCATCGAGCGTGGCAACCACGAGCAATTAATTGCTCGTCGCGGTAAGTATTATCAACTCTACACCGGTGCTTTCGAACTCGAATAAGCCACACAACGGCAAATAACTGCGTCAGAGCCGTCCGTCCGTCAACTCATTTACGATTAGTAAATTAGGGTTGCCGTTCGGACGGCTCTTTCTTGTTCTTTATCCGCTGTGAGCCTTATTCGAGCTCGAAAGTAATAAAAAAATTAAAAGCGGAATATTCCGCAATTATTAATTATTCATTATTAATTCAACTAAATTCCTTTCCGTCTTGAAATGAGTTTTCGTCTGTGCTACAATACTTTTATGAAAGTACGCATTTATATGACAAAATTGCATCAACAATGGACGTACGGCGAGAGGGCGGACTTGCTTCCGTATCTCGACGGGGAAGACGACGAGATTTTTGAGTACGCAGTTCCCGACAACGGGTTTGCCATTATCCTAAAAAACGGACTTACCTACGACGTCGTGGACACCGAGCAAGACGCAATTGAGAAGATTGGATATATTTATCGCAATTACGCCGTGGCGCAAAACGAAGGGGACAAGTGTTATATCTCTCGCGAGAATACCAAAAAGCGTTACAAAACCCCCGCCGAGGCGCAAGCGGACGGTGAATACGATTACGTTTACGTTCCGCAAGGTATGCATTTTCTCACCAAATTCGGCAAAATCCTTGCAATCGGCAAAACCGAAGACGAAATGACAGACAAGATGTACGAGCATTATCGTGCAAAATACACCTATCTTTGCTGAATGTATTGCCTTTGATAAGGCAAAAATATAAACGCGGTGCAATCGTAGCAATAGCGATTTGCGCGTAGAATAAGGTAGCCAAACCGCCGTTTTGACGGAAAGGGTGGTGTTTAACGAAAATAAATTTATAGAGGCATATATGATTACGAGAATGAAAAACATATCAAAAGCGGAAGTCTTGACTCTCAAAGAGCAAGTATCTTATCAAGAAGGGCAAGTTGTCAGCAAGACGCTTGCGCAAAATAATGCAGTCAGCATCACATTGTTTTCCTTTGACAAAGGTGAAGAAATAAGCGCGCACAAGTCGGGCGGAGACGCGTTCGTGACTTGTCTTGACGGCGTGGGAAAAATCACCATAGACGGCAAAGAATACTTTTTGCACGAGGGTGAAAGCATCGTTATGCCCGCGGGACACCCGCACGCGGTGTACGGTGAAGAGCGTTTCAAAATGCTCCTAGTCGTGGTGTTTTGATTTTTAATATCAAAAAGTACAATAAAAAAGCGCACTCGGTTGAGTGCGCTTTTGCTTTTTGCGTTTATCGTTTAATCGTTATTTTTATGAAAGTTTTGCACCGTCGGCGGTGAGTTCGTACGTCATTTCGTACACTTCTCCGTCGAGTTTGAAAGGTTCTTCGATTTTGACGAGGACGTTTTTGAGATTCCAACCGTGATATGCTACTGCGTTGACTGCGTAGTAGAGAGTTTGCGACATACCCGCAACTTCTTCGCCCGCTCTTGAAATAATCGTCTTGTAGCACTCGATGCCGTTTTCCGCATAAGTGGGGTTGTTGGCGGTGAAGTCGTTTTTGACTTTCACGGTCTCGGAAATGCTTGCGGTGAGATTGACGCTTCTTGCTTCGTTTGCGGACACGAGAGGCATTGCAAACGAGAACGACATCGAACTGCTAAACGTCGAAAGAGTGCGCAAAGATTGATGGAACTCGTTGTTGTCAAAGTAGCAAGTAGCCTTAAAACCTACCGTGCCGGAGCTTTGCACGCCGTCGATCCAACGCTCGTAGTTGAAATTCTTTCCGTCCGAATAGTCGGCTTGAAGTCTGAATTTTTCAACTCCGCCAACCTTTTGCACACGGTAAGACGCGTGGGGGACCATATAGCTCGAACCGTTGATGAGGTTGAAGTAGCAACCCGTCTCGTAAACGGTTTGGTTTTCTCCTTCGCCCACGGTCAAAAGACCCGTTACGAGCACACCGCGACTGACGTTTTGGAGTTCTCCGTTTCCGAAGTTTTGCACGGTGCTACCAGCGTCGTATGCGTCGAGCTTGACGACGTAAGTGCCTTCGTAGCCTTCGAGGCGTGCGCCCGTTGCCTTATTCTTGGCATAGACGACGTAGCTAAACTCCTCGTGATTGTGGTCGCTGAGGAGATTTTCCAACTGTCCTTGCGGAGTGGCACTGTTGCAAGCGACGAGCGATACCGCCGTTATTGCCACGATTGCGATGACGATTAAACTGAGAAATACTTTTTTCATAATGCAATTATTATAACATAAAAATATATTCCCGCAACTGTTCCTGCACCTAAATTGCGCCAAATTTGCGAATTTTGCAAGATTTTTTGCAAAAAACAAATAAAAATTGTTAATTTTTATTTGTTTAACCAATGGGATTGAAATGGTACATAAAGGGTGATATACTGAAAATATGAAAATAATCACGTCAAATACGTCCGAGGGCGCGTACCTCGGCGTGCTCAATCAGCTCAAATCCAATCTCGACGGCAAAAGCCAAAACGTCGTCATCGCCCCCGATAGATTCACCGCGTCGGTGGAGAGGGGGCTTATATCCTCTTTGGGTGTGGAAAGCACTTTCGGCATAGAGGTTATGTCCTTCACGCGTCTTGCAAACAAGCTTATAGGCAACGACATCAAAAAATGCCTTACGCCCGAAGGCTCGGTTATGCTTATCGGCAAGGTTATATCCGACCTTCGCGACGAACTCGTCTATTACAAAAAAGTCGCGATGACGGAAGGTTTTGCAAGCGAACTTTACGCGGCACTCACCGCAATCCGCAACAGTGGAGTATCTTCCGAGGACTTGCTCAAAGCTTCGCAAAAATCGAATGCTTCGCTAAAAGCAAAGGCAAGAGATATCGCTCTCGTATATGAGGGTTATCTCAAAGCGTTGGAGGGCAAGCACAGCGACTCTTCCACGAGGCTTTACGCCCTTGCCGAGTACATAAAGAATCACCCCGATTGCGTTGCAACCACCAACTTTTATTGCACGGATATATACGATTTTTCCGCTCCCGAACTTGAAATAATCAAGGGACTTTCCGAGAGTGCGTTATCGCTCACTATCGGAATAACGTCCGGCTACGACAATCCCAACAAGCGCATTTATCCCGACAACGTGTGCAAAAAGCTTCAAAACCTTTGTAGCGGACGAGTGCAAATCGAGCGACACGACGTCGTTTTGCCACCTCAAATCGACGCTATATCCAAGAAGCTTTTTGCCTATATTTCCACGAGTGCGGAAGAGAAAGTCGAAGACGACGGTAAAGTGATTTTGCGCTCGGCAAAGGATAGACGCGACGAAGTTACCGCTCTCGTTTGCGACGTGGTAAACGCGGTGAGAGAGGGCGCAAGATACAAAGACTTCGAGGTGTACGCAAGCGATATGGACGCTTACGAGGCGGAACTCAAATCCGCTTTCGAGCGATACGATATTCCTTACTTTTTGGACAAAAAGGAATTGCTTTCCGAGCAAACGAAAACGAGGTATATCCTTGACGCAATCGCTTGCGTAAGGAGCAATTTCCGTCGTCGCGAAGTGTTGGATTTTGCAAAAAATCCGCTGTTTTACGCAAGGCTGGATGGCGGACTGGACGAGGTTTTCGTGTTTGAAAACTACTGCTTGCAATTCAATATAGAATACGTGCCGACGAGCGTCGAGAATAAATTCGCGCGTACGAGCGCAAACAAGTATTTTGCAAAAAACAAGCAAAATGCGGGTTTAATCTATACGAATTGCGACGATAAAGCCGTGATTTTGGACAATAGCGTTGAAAACGTCATACCCGAGAGAGTGCGCAAAGCACTCGCCGAGTGTCTTGCGGAATACGACTTTAAGAGCAAAAACAAAAATATCCGCGCTTTCGTAAACGCAACGCGCGCACTGTCTCAAAAGGCGGACGTTTACTATAAAAGGCACGTCGACAAACTTGCCTCGTGCGGTGAGTATTTCAAGAAAGTTGCAGAGCAAGTGGACGACAAGATAAACGCGGTGCTTGACGAGATAGAAAACGTGCTCGATTACGAGACGGATATCACGGGCTTCGAGAGCGTGTTTAAGTCTATGCTCAAAACGCTCAAAATCGCACTCGTTCCCACCTATCTCGATTGCGTGTTCGTAGGTGACGCGGACAGTAGATTCGGCGGAAACGGCAATATTTACGTGCTGGGCGCAAACAACGGAAAGTTACCTCGCACGAGCGGTGGCGGCGTCGTCATTACGCCAAAAGACGAGCAAACTCTTTGTGCGCTCGGCGCTGATATTTATCCGAGCGAAAGACAAAAGGTGCTCACCGAGATGTACGCCGTGTGCGACCTTATGAAAAAGCCCAAAGGTAGGTTGGTCGTAAGCTACGCAGAAAGCGGTGACGGCGGTGCGCTTCGTCCATCGACGATAGTTTTCGAGCTTCAAAATATGCTTTGTCAAAACGGCAAACCGCTTGAAATCGAGAGAGCGGACTTCGAGCATTACCGCACGCTCGACGGCTTTGACGACAAAAAAATCTCGTCGGTGTTTGCAACGAGGAAAGGTTGCTCGGACGAGGTTATGCGCAACCTTTTTGCGGGCAGAACGGACGCGGTAGGCGGGTGCGTTTTTGCCTCGGCAAACGAGTTCGTAGACGATACCGACAAGGCAAGAATGAAAAAGGCGTTGACAGTCCCCGAACGCATATCCGTTGACGGCGGTGCGTATTTCGAGGGCAGTACGAGCGTAAGTAGGCTGGAAACTTTTTACGGTTGCCCGTACGCGCATTATTTCAACTATATATTGTCTTTGAGACGTCGCAAGGAGGGCAAATTCGAGGGCACGGAAAACGGCACGATTTTGCACTACGTTTTGGAGCACTTTTTCAAAGACGTGCGCGACGGCAAAATCGACGATAATACGGACTTGACTGCGCTTGCATATTCCTACTTTGACGGCGCGATAAAGGAAAACGGCTTCGAGGTGCTACTCGAAAAGGCGGACACGGGAAGATTGCTTCTTCGAGTACGCGACGAGGGCGCAAAACTCATAACCGACCTCTATCAAGTGCAAAAGAGATCGGTGTTCCGTCCGTACTTGCTCGAAGCAAAGATAGGTGAGGGAGAGATACAGCCTATGTCGCTCGACCTCGGTGACAAAAAAGTTCGACTAAAAGGCACGATAGACAGAGTAGACGTGCTCGGAGATAAATTTATCATCATCGACTACAAGACGTACAAGAGTGCGGATTTGTCCCTCAAAGAACTTTATTGCGGGCAAAAGATACAATTGTACGTGTATATGCGCGCGGTGGAGAAGAGCACTGGCGGAAAGCCGAGCGGTGTGTTCTATTTCCCGATCTTTTCAAGTTTCACGGACGAGGAAGGCACGAGATACAAGTATAAAGGTCAAGCCTCGGACAGCACGGAAACGTTGATGCAAATAGATAGTATGGTGGACGTCGACGCAAAAAGGGCAATCGTGCCTTGCAAAAAGGACAAAAAAGGCGCGCTTGCAACGGGCGGAGTGCATTTGTCCACGTCGCAATTCGATTTGCTCGGAGACTACGCAGTGGATATCGCAACCAAGGGCGCAAGCGAGATTGCAAACGGATATATCAAACCGTCGCCGATAGTCAAGGAAAAATGCAAGAGGTGCGATTTTGCAAGTATATGTGCCTACAAGGAAAGATTTGAGAGGAAAGCACCCAAGGTGAAAGGCATAGAAAGTTTTGAAAAGGAGGGAGAAGAAAATGAGTGACGTCGTGGTAACCAGCGTAAATCAAGCAAGCGAAAAGCGTCTCGACGTTTTGCGCGACGAGAGCGGAAAACTTCTTCTCACTGCCGACCAAAAGAAAGCGGTGCTCGAAAGAGGGCGTATCCTCGTGTCCGCTTCGGCGGGTTCGGGCAAGACCTCGACTATGGTCAAGCGTATCATTTTGATGATATCCGAGGGCGCGTCCTTGAAAGATATGCTCATTTTGGTGTACAACAACGCCGCCGCGGACGAACTCAAAGAAAAGTTGCACCAAGAACTTTTCCGCGTGGCGTGCGCTTCGAGCGGTGAACAACGAGAGCGTTTCAGACGCGAAATCGACGATATGGCGTTTTGCCATATTTGCACCATACACGCGTTTTGCCAATCGCTTATAAGAGAAAATTTTGACAAACTCGGCTTGTCTCCGACGTTTGAGGTGCTTGACGAAAGCGCGCACGCAGTCTATATGAACAAGGCACTCGACAACGTCATTGCAAAATACACCGCGGACGGGGACGAGACTTTTTGCAAGCTCGTGGACGTGTTTTCGCAGTCGAGAAAAGAGGATAACCTCAAAAGCAATATTATAAGGCTATACAACCTCGTGGAAATTCAACCCGACGCGGAAGACTTCAAAAAGTGCGTTGCGGAGTGCTACGATAGCTTTGAAAACAGCAAATTCTTCGGCATTTTGAAGGATTATTACGTCAAATTCTTCACGAAAGCCAAAATCGCGTTCGACAGCGCAAGGCAAAGGCTCGTTTCGACGGATATCGCGTCGGTGAAGTATATCGACAGCGTTACCAACGCTGTTTACACTTGCGACGCTATGCTCAAAGCAAAGGACGTAAAGGGTATGTGCGCCGTCGCTTCCGTGTACGAAAAACCGTGCGCCAAGCTCAATCCCAAAGCTTCCGACGAGGAAAGGGAACTTATAGGCTACGTCAAGGAATATTACAAGCAATTCGACGACACGATGGACGAGCTTGCGTCCCTTTACGAGAGGTACGATTTGCTCAAAGAATACCACGCGCAAAACGGTGAATTCGTAAACAAACTCGTGGAAGCGGTGTTCAGATTTTCCGACGAGCTTGCACGCCTCAAATGGCTTGACAACGTGCTTTCGTTTGAGGATTTGCTACACAAGGCAATGCAACTTCTAAACGAGGACGACACGCTCAAAGACGCTTTCGACGCCGTGTTCGTGGACGAGTATCAAGACGTCAACCCCACGCAAGAGGCAATTATCTCAAAACTCGTAAAGGGTGAGTGCTTTATGGTAGGAGACGTCAAACAAAGCATATACGGCTTCCGTCTTGCCGATCCGTCCATATTCCTTTCAAGACAAAAACGTTATGCGGAGTTTGGCGGAGAAGACGGGCAAAACATCTATTTCAACCACAATTTTCGCAGTGCGTACGGCATACTGTCTTTCGTCAACGGCGTATTCGATTCGGTTATGACGGAGGAAAACGCGGATATCGACTACAAGGCAGATGCAAGGTTCGAGCTTAAAGACATTCCGCCCGTAAGCATAGAAGACGTGTCCCCCGAGGGGTACGTGCAAGTGCATCTTTTTGCCAAAAACAAGGCGGAAAGCGCGGTCGCGAGCGGACTTTACGACATCGTCAACGCAGAGGACGAGGACGACGAGGGCGTGTGCGGGGAAGGTGAATTTATCGCAAACGAGATAAAAACGCTCGTCGGAAGAATGAAAGGCACAAACCCCGACGGTAGCGGAAAATATATAGGCTACGGGGATATCGCGGTGCTGTTTCGCTCTCGCTCCAACGGCGCAAAGAAGATCGTGGAAACGCTCAAAAAAGAGGGCATTCCCGTCAACGAGGGTGCGTTCGGTCAATCCGTGTCCTTGCCAGAGAGGGAACTCGTCAACTTTTTGAAGGTGCTTGACAATCCTCGTCAAGACGTGGCTTTTGCGGGATATTTGTTGTCGTTCTTCGGCGGATACGACGAGGGAGAAGTGGCAAAAATCGCGCTCGAAGAAGGCGGTTGTTTGTACGACAAATTTTTGAAATACGCACTTAAAGACGACGTTTTGGCGCAAAAAGTGCGCGATACGGCAAAAATCGTCGATAAGTATAGGCTCAAAGAGAGCTATCAAAGTCTGCCCGAACTTATGAACGGCATAGTGTGCGACTACCGCTACGACGCCTACCTTATGCGAAACGGTGAGGGGGACGTGAGCGGACTCAAAAGCTTCATTGCGGGCGCAAGCGCAAAAGACGGAATAACGCTCGGCAAATTCCTTGAAGACTATTGCGAGGGAGACTCCGAGGGCGCAAGCGCAAGCGGTGGAGACCGAGTGGCAATATCCACTTTCCACGGCTACAAGGGACTTGAAAACCCCGTGGTGTTCGTGGCGGATACTGCGTTCGGATTCAACTATGAGTCGGGCACAGGTGATATGATTTCCACCGGTAAAGGACTTACCTCGGCAAAAAACTCCAACGACAAAGGGTTGGTTGGTATGAACGCGTTCAACTTCGAGGACAAGACCAAGAGCTCGGTTACGCTGTCCAAAATCGCGGTGGGCAAGTGCATAAAGGACAATCAACTCAAAGAGGAAATAAGGCTGTTTTACGTTGCCTTGACCAGAGCAAAACAACTTATGTACGTAACCGCTACCGCAAGTGAGAAAAAGTGCGCGAGTTTCGGCGTTTCCCCGAGACTTATCGGCGCGGGGTGCGACCTCGATTTCTTATCGGGCGCGATATTTGACGGAAGCGTCAACGCAACCGTTTTTAAGCATAATATCGCCAACGACGAAGAGCAAGCGCAAGAGGCGGAAAGCGTGGTATACGTGCCCGACGAGCACGTCGTAGAGACGATAAGAAAATCGCAAGAATTCGTATATCCGTATAAAGAAGCGACCAAGCTTGCGATGAAGTACAGTGTGTCTGCGCTCGACAGCAAGGACGAGGATGCGGTGTGCCTATTCAAAGACGCGGCAAAGAAGGGTAGCGCGTACCACAAGGTTATGCAATATATCGATTACTTTGCACAAGGCAAAGAAGCGGTCGAAGCGGAGATGGACAGAATGGTGCGCGAAAAGCTTATAGAAGAGGAAGAGCGCGCTCTAGTCAGTCCCGCGGATATCGCAAGGTGTCTCGACAGCGAGATTATGCAAAAGGCAAAGAAAGCGTTGCTCTCGGGAAGCGGAAAGTGTATGCGCGAGCAAGCGTTTATGATGTACAAGCCCGCAAACGAAGTCAGTGAGGACTTTTCGTCAAGCGACAGAGTGCTCGTGCAAGGCGTTGCCGACCTCTTTATCAACGACGAAGAGAAGATTATCCTCGACTTCAAAAACTCTGCTCTCAAAGACGAAGAGTCGCTTGAAAAGTACAAAAAGCAACTTTATCTATACAAATCGGCAATTGAAAGCGCGATTGGCGCAAAAATCGACAAACTTGCGCTATATTCGTTTAAGACCGGCAAGACGCTTTATTTGTAAAACACGGCCGTATATTTACGCGCCGTCGCAACCTTGCGACGGCGTTTTCGTTTGCCGAAAAAGGGGAGCGAAATTGTCGTGATAATTGACTTTTAACCGCACAATCGGCGGTTTATCGTGCAAAGAAGCGCGGTTATCCGTCGTTGCGCTTTGAAATTCGCAAAAAAAAGTTTTGCAATGTTTGGGATATTGTCTTGATTTTTTCTAATAAACTATGTATAATCTATTAGATACTAAATCGCGGAGGAATATCGTGGAATTTTTTCAAAAGGCGTTCAGTTGGCTTGCAGACGTTTCGTCCAAATTGCCTAAAATAGATTTCCAAATATTTTTTATCGTCGTTGCGGCGGTGCTTTTCGGGTTGGGTATCGTATTTGCTTTTACGTATCTCGGCTCAAAGAGTTTCAAACTTATCAAAGCGAGCAAGAAAATTCAAAAATATCTCGAAGGCGTTGACACCGTCGACGACGACAACGTGAGCGATTTTACCGCGCATTGTTTCTCGGCAAAAGCTCCGCAAGCGTTGCGTGACAGTTGGGTGCAATACCTCGGCGTGCGCTTCGGTTATCCCAGCGATATCGTAAGCGACAAGAATGTGTACGACAAGACCGTCAAAAAGAACAAGGACTACCGCGCGGGCATCTATCTTTGCGTGTCGCTGGTGTTGCTTGCGATTTTTGCGTTTTGGGGATACGGCACTCTCGATAAGACCAGCATAGGCGCGGTGCATTTTATCAGCCTCGTGGTTATCGGATTGATGTATCTTTTCCTTATCCTCATCAATCGCGCACAAAACAAGCGTTGTCTCGAAGCGTTTGACGCAATGCAAGAAGACCTCGACGCAAAGGTCAATCTCCAAGTGGAGAAAAACTACGCGACGGATTCCTCTCCGCTTTCCGAACTTGCGGGTATGGTGGAAGAGATTATCGCACGCAACACGTCCAAAGCAATCGACGTCGACGAAGAACAAGAGACCGTGCAAGAGCCCACTCCCATCGAGGCGTTGATAGAGCAAGAAGAACGAAGCGAAAGCGTTGCGGAAGAAACGCCCGTTGAAGAAGCACCCGTCGAAGAGACCGAAGAAGCGATTGAGCCTCAAACGGAAGAGGTTGTAGAAAGCGAACCTATCCAAGAGGAAGAAACCGTAGAAGAGAGCGCGGAAGCAGAAGAGGCGCAAGAAGAGAGCGCGGAAGAAAACGCCGAGGCTCTCGAAGAAGAAACGGTTGAAGAACAACCGATTGAAGAAGAACAAGAAACTCTTGAAGAAACGCAAGAGCAACCGATAGAAGAGACGGAAGACGTTCAAGAGGACGAGACCTCTGAGGAAGACGTTCAAGAAGAACCCGTTGAGGAAGTCGAGGACGTTCAAGAAGACGTCGTTGACCAAACCGAAGAAACGCCCGACGAGGAAGCGGAAGATAACGCCGAAATCGAAGACGCGACCGAAGAAGAGGCCCAAGAAAGTCAAGACGTAGAGGAACAACCCGTCGAAGAGCCCGTTGAAGACGTCCAAGAGCCGGAAGAAGCGGACGAGCAAGTCGAAGAGGAAATATCCGAAGAAAGCGACGAAGACCAAGAGACTATCGACGAAGAAAGCGCGGAAGGCGTAGAGGAAACGGAAGAGTCCGAGGACGATGCCGAAGAAGACGAAACCTCAAACGATGAGGGTGAAGCGGAAGAGAGCGAACCCGAGGTGGTGTACGTCGTGGACGGTGAAGAAGAGGACGACGAAGTGGTCAAACCCGCAAAACTCGTCAAACTCCCCAATCTCGTAGATTATATGCTCACGAAGAATATGCCCAAGGCTATGAAGATTCAAATCGCGGGTATGCTCATCGGCACGTACAAGAAGTTTGAAAACAGCAAGGAAGACCGCAAAATCGTCGTACAATGCTTGACGAAGGTTATGCGCGACTTGCAAGCAAACTGACAATAAACAAAAAATATAAAAAGTTCAGTCGGGGGACTTTATGAGCCGACGTTTCAATAAATATATAAGGTGAGGATTGAAAGATGTTTGGAAAGAAGAAAAAACAGGCAAAACTCGAACAAGAGCAACGCGAAAGAGAACAACGCGAGTTGGAACTTGCTCAACAACAAGCCGCGCAAAGAGCCGCGGAAGCTGCCAAAGAGGAAGAAAACAACGGCAAGATTTATCTTGAAAGCGAAATCATCGACGACGATGAGGACGACAATTCTCTTCCCAAAGAGTACGAGTCCATCGCATATATTTTGAAACAAGAGACGGGTGAAGATTTGCTTGCGCAACCCGTTGACGACGACGTTGAGGAATTGCCTCTCGAAGAGGTAGAAGAAGAAGTCGCGCCCGAGACTGAACCGACGCAAGAAGCAACGGAAGAAAAAGCACCCGAAACGGAAGCGGTGCAAGAACCCGTAGCGGAAGAAGCTCCGACCGTGGAAGAGCCCCAAGAGGTCGAAGAGACGGAAGAAGAGGCAGAGGAAGAAGTCGAAGAAGAGACTACGGACGAAGAAGCACAAGAGGAAACCGCAGTCGCACCGCAAGAACAAAAAGAAGAAGTGGTGTACGTCGTGGACGGTCCGAGCGAGGACGACGACGAAATCGTCAAGCCCGCAAAGCTCGTAAAACTCCCCAACCTCGTGGACTATATGCTCTCTCAAAATATGTCCAAACAAATGAAGATCAACATTGCTACGTTGCTCCTTTCCACGTACAACAAGTACAAGGATATCCCCGCGGAAAAGAAGATCATCGTACAATGTATGGCAAAAGTTATGAGATCTCTCATTCAAGGCTGATAGAATATCGATTTGATGAGATAGAATATCGGTTTTATAGCGAATTTAGCAATGAAAAAGCCCGAATAGAATTTCGGGCTTTTATTATTGCGTTTTTTACGAGTTTTGCGACATCTAATAGGTTGAATATCGCAATGTTTATCGATTGAATACCGCAAAATCAATCGATTGGATATTCAAAATTATTTGAGCATTTTCTTTTTGATAAACACGATGATGAGCGCGATACAAATGGCAACATTTATGCCGACGACAACCCAAAATCCCCACAGTTTGCCCTCAAAGGGGACTCCCGTATTCATACCCCAAAGAGCGGCAATCATAGCGGGGGTATCGACGAGCAACGTAAGCACCGTGAGCGTCTTCATAACGACGTTGAGGTTGTTGGAAATGATAGAGGCGTAGGTGTCCATCGTGCCGTTGAGAATGTCTCGGTAGATGTTGGACATCTCGATTGCTTGGCGGTTTTCTATAAGCACGTCGTCCCACAAATCCTCGTCTTCCTCAAAGAACTTTATCATACGCGGGAATTTGTCCAAAACGGCGGTGTTTGCACGAAGGGAAGTGGAGAAGTAGACGAGTGATTTTTCAAGCGAAAGCATCTCGATAAGACCTTCGTTTTTCATTGCCTTTTCAAGCTCCGCTTGAACGCGTTGGCTTGCACGGTCAATCTGTTTGAGGTATTGCAAATATTTCTTTGCGATGACGTATTGAAGTTGGAGCAAAAAGCGCGTGCGTTTGTGGATATTGAAGTCCTTGACGTATCTGCCCGCCATAAGGTCGTTGATGACCGACGTTTCGTTGAGGCACACGGTGACTATCGTGCTGTCCGTGGTGACGCAACCGAAAGGCAAAGTGGCGTAGGTGTATTTGTCGTCGTCCTCTTCCGTGATAGGAATGTCGGTTACGACCATCATCACGCCGTCGTCCTTTTCGCAGTGAGCGCGCTCTTCCGAGTCCAACGCGGCTTTGATGTATTCTTCGGGAATTTTGGTACGCGAAGAAACCAACTCGATTTCCTTGTCGGTCGGGTTGGACATATGCACCCATTGGTCGGTGAAGTCGTATTCCTCGGTGATTTCTTGCGGATCGACTTCGATAACGGATTTGTTGATTTTCTTGTAAACTTGGATCATAATCGGTTCTCCCGAGCATAGCAAAAGGCATTGCGTCGAGAGAGCCCAAACGCGATGCTTAATGGTGGATTTGTTGACTACTTCCAGGGTCAGCGTCCATAATTTTTGCACCTCTAAAACGTGTTTTGATACGTTTAGTTTAACAAAAAAATCTTACGCGTGCAACAAAAATGCAAAAATAAAAAATTTTTGTGTCGAGCGTCCCGTTTTGTCGAAAAAAATGCGTGTTTTTTGGAAAATCGTATAACGGTTTTAATATTACGTATTATTTTCTTTCTTTTTCTCTTGCAAAAAGGCGCGCGTTTTGTTATCATTATTGCAGTATAAATAAAGAAATCTTTTAGGAGGAATTCTAAATGGGCAAAAAATACGTTTATCAGTTTGCCGAAGGCAATGCAAAAATGCGTGAACTTCTCGGCGGTAAAGGCGCAAACCTCGCAGAAATGACCAACATCGGTCTTCCTGTTCCTTACGGTTTCACGATTACGACGGAAGCTTGCACTCAATACTATGAGGACGGCAAACAAATCAACGACGATATCAAAGCGGAAATTATGGAAAATATCGCCAAACTCGAAGAAAAAGCGGGTATGAAATTCGGTGATAAAGAAAATCCGCTCCTCGTCTCCGTTCGTTCGGGCGCAAGAGCGTCAATGCCCGGTATGATGGACACAATCCTCAACCTCGGTCTCAACGACGACGTCGTCGAAGTTTTGGCAAAGAAATCCGGCAACGCAAGATGGGCTTGGGACTGTTACAGACGTTTTATCCAAATGTTCTCCGACGTCGTTATGGAAGTCGGCAAAAAATACTTTGAGGCTCTTATCGACGAACTCAAAGAGAGAAAGGGCGTCACTTACGACGTAGAACTCACCGCAGACGACCTCAAAGAGCTCGCAGGCAAGTTCAAAGCAGAGTATCAAGAGAAGATCGGCAAACCCTTCCCGTCCGATCCGAAGGAACAACTCTTCGAGGCTATCAAAGCAGTTTTCCGTTCTTGGGACAACCCGCGCGCAAACATCTATCGTATGGACCACGATATTCCGTACAGCTGGGGTACTGCGGTCAACGTACAAATGATGGCATTCGGCAATATGGGTGACGATTGCGGAACGGGCGTCGCATTCACGCGTAACCCCGCAACGGGCGAACCCGGTCTTATGGGTGAGTTCCTTATGAACGCACAAGGTGAAGACGTCGTCGCAGGCGTTCGCACCCCGATGCCCATTTCCAAGATGGCAGAAGTTCTTCCGGAAGTCTACGAACAATTCCAAGACGTATGCAAGATTTTGGAAAACCATTACAGAGATATGCAAGATATGGAGTTCACCATTCAACAAAAGAAACTCTATATGCTTCAAACCAGAAACGGTAAACGTACCGCTGCCGCGGCAATCCGTATCGCTTGCGACCTCATCGACGAGGGTATGATCACGGAGCAAGAAGCACTTCTCCAAATCGACGCAAAGACTCTCGATATGTTGCTCCACCCGCAATTTGACGCAAAAGCGCTCAAAGACGCAGACAAAGCAAACGTCGTCGGCAAAGGTATCGCAGCATCTCCGGGCGCTGCCGCTGGTACTATCGTGTTCACCGCAGAAGACGCAGTAAGAGAAGGCAAGGCGGGCAAGAAAGTCGTCCTCGTCAGACTCGAAACTTCTCCGGAAGACATCGAAGGTATGAAATACGCACAAGGTATCCTCACCGTTCGCGGTGGTCAAACCTCTCACGCGGCGGTCGTCGCTCGCGGAATGGGCACTTGCTGCGTTTCCGGTTGCGGTGACATCAAGATGCACGAAGAAGAGAAATACTTCGAACTCGCGGGCAAGACCTTCCACGAGGGTGACGCACTCTCCTTGGACGGCTCTACGGGCAACATCTACGACGTTATGATCAAGACCGTTCCGGCAGACCCCAACAGCGGTTACTTCGGAAGAATTATGAAACTCGCAGACAAGTACAAAGCACTCGGCGTACGCACCAACGCGGATACTCCCGCAGACGCACAAAGAGCAGCTGAACTCGGCGCACAAGGTATCGGCCTCGTCCGTACGGAACATATGTTCTTCGGCCCGGGCAGAATCGATAAATTCCGTGAAATGATTTGCTCCGAAACCGTTGAAGAGCGCGTAAAAGCTCTCGACGCAATCGAGCCGATGCAACAAGCAGACTTCGAGGGCTTGATGGAAGCACTCAAAGGTATGCCCGTAACCATCCGTTTCTTGGATCCGCCGCTCCACGAGTTCGTTCCCACGGAAGAGAAGGATATCGAAGCTCTTGCAAAAGCAAAAGGCAAATCCGTATCCGAAATCAAGATCTTTTGCGACAGCTTGCACGAGTTCAACCCGATGATGGGTCACAGAGGATGCCGTTTGGCAGTCACGTACCCCGAAATCGCGGTTATGCAAACCAAAGCGGTTATCAAGGCTGCTATCAACGTTCAAAAACGTCACCCCGACTGGAAAGTCGAGCCTGAAATTATGATTCCGCTCGTCGGCGAAGTCAAAGAATTGAAGTACTGCAAGAAGACGGTCGTAGAAACCGCAGACGCAGTCATCAAAGAAAGCGGCGTCGACCTCAAATACGAAGTCGGTACGATGATCGAGATCCCGAGAGCTGCTCTCACCGCTGACGAAATCGCAAAAGAAGCTGACTTCTTCTGCTTCGGTACGAACGACCTCACTCAAATGACGTTCGGTTTCAGCCGTGACGACGCAGGCAAGTTCTTGCCCAGCTACTATCAAGCAAAGATCTACGAATCCGATCCGTTTGCACGTCTCGACACTGTCGGCGTCGGCAAACTTATGAAGATGGCGGTTACGCTCGGCAAGGGCGCAAACGACAAGTTGCACTGCGGTATCTGCGGTGAACACGGCGGTGATCCTTCTTCTATCGAATTCTGCCACGAAATCGGTCTCGACTACGTGTCTTGCTCACCGTTCAGAGTTCCTATCGCACGCCTCGCCGCTGCGCAAGCGAACATTAAGAACCCCCGCAACTAAATTTGTGGAAGATGTAAACAAACAATAAATAAAAGCGGTTGCCAAAGGTAACCGCTTTTGTTATATACGTTTTGATGTGCTTGTGCAGTGATAAAAGAGCCGAGAGGCGTGCGACACGGTTGAAAACCGTATTGCAAAAATAAGCTGCGCAAGCGAACATCAAAAATCCCCGCAACTAATAGGGTTTTTGCTTAAAAATCAAATAAAAACAGCCGTTGAAAAACGGCTGTTTTTTATATAAATGGTGAATTATACTTTCAAGTGCAACGTTTGTAAAAACGATAAAACGTTGGTGAGATTAATCCTTGAACTCTGCCGAGCCGAAGGCGTAACGGTAGTCTTGTTTGAGGATATTTTTGATATAAGGGAAGATTAGGACGAGCACGGCAAAAAGCCAAGCGCCTGGGTCGGCAAAGCACAGCGCAACGAAGGACTGACTGTTGGCAAGGGCGTTTATTGCTCCGCCGTTGACAAGCGTTGGTATAAATATGCAAATAAGTACTCTTGCGATAAGTTCACCCGCACCGGCGGCAAGCGTCCATACGGATTTGCCTATGCCTTGCACCGCGTTGCGCAATACGAAAAGTGCGCCGAGTACGAAGAACAGCGGAAGGTCTATATAAAGATAAGTATTGCCGAACCAAAGCGATTGGTCGCTGATTTTGTCCGCACTGAGGAATATGCGTTGGTACGCGCCGTCGATGGTTACGAGCAAGCCCAAGCCCGCGCAAATCACGTACAAAACGAGCGAAATAAGCAACGCTTGATTAGTGCCTTTGCGCACTCTGTCAATATATTTTGCGCCCAAATTTTGCGCGTTGTAGCTCACCATTGCCGTGCCGAGTGCGGAAAGAGGCGCCATTGCGAATTGAAGCAATTTGTTTGCCGCTCCCATACCGTTTTGGGCGGGATTGCCGACAACCATAAGTCCGTCGGGAAGAATGTCGAATTTGACCGTTTCTGCAAGCATAACGATTATGCCGATTGAAAGCACGGAAAATTGCAGTCCGAGCGGTACGCCTTGGCGGAGATGCGCCCACAAATCGCGTGCGGATATCTTGAAATCGGAAAGTTTGAGGCGCAGTTCCTTATATTTTGCAAAGGTGTAGATAAAGCAAGCGATGGTGCAGAGGAATTGCGTAAGCACCGTTGCGCCAGCCGCACCCGCGACGCTCCAACCGAACGCTTTGATGAAGAGCACGTCGAGAGCAATGTTCATAATCGTCGATATCAAGAGGAACATAAGGGGAGTGAACGAGTCCCCGATACTGCGAAGTATGCTTATGACGAAGTTGTAGAACAGTTGCGCCACTATGCCGAGGAATATTACGAAGCAGTAGGTGTATGCGGCGTTGAATACCTCGGGATTTTGCTCGGTTACGTTGATCCAAGCAAGCATAGGCTTTATGCAGAACACGGAAATAAGCGTTAAAACCACCGTCATAACGGCGCATAGAATAAACTGTGTCGCAAAGGATTTGCGCATACCGTCTTGATCGTGCGCACCGATTTTGTTGGATATAACCACGCAAAAACCCGCAGTGCAACCAAATGCAAACTGCATAAATATAAAAATAAGCGGGGCGGTGTCGTTGACGCCCGCAACTTCGTTGGCGGAAAGCGTTTGACCGCAAATCGCGGCGTCTGAGAGTATGTAGAGCTGTTGCAACAAATAGGATACGATTATCGGCACGGAAAATTTGACGATAACTTTCCAAATCGTCCCTTGCGTCAAATCTATGGGCTTAAAGAAGTCTTTTATAGCCGTTAAAAACTTGTTTTGCGTTTTCATACAGTCACCTATTGACAAAGTAAAAAGGCAAGCTCATATTCCGCTTACCTTTTTTCCGTGCATAAATATATTCACAACGAGGGCAATTGTCAAGCGATTTTTTGCAAATCGTTTTGCAATTTTTTGGATATGCCTTGCGTATGTGCGTACGCACGTATATATTAGGATCGTTTGCGTCAGCTTGGGCGGAAGCTAGACGAGCGATAAATCCCAAAATTGCCAAGAGGGGAGAGGCGACGTTCAATGAGAAAATTTTATCGGTTTATAAAAGACAAAATGTGCGTTATATCGACGGTTTTCGGGGCGTAAAATACCCATCGTGTATTTGGTAAAATATTTTTGTTAAAAATGTAAAATAAGGGTGATTTTCGTTTGACACGGGCAGTTTTTTTTGGATATAATGCCCATATCATTCAAGAGCAAACCAAATCGCAACGCACAACCGACGGGGGAAAAATTACCGTAACGCCACTAAATATTGTGGTAAAGGAGCGCGCTATGAAGATTTTGGAGGAGCGCATTTTGAGGGACGGAAAAGTCCAGACGGGCAACGTCCTCAAAGTCGGCGGATTTCTGAATCATCTTATCGACTATCAATTGTTGGACGAGATCGGAAAGGAAATTTCTGCGCTCTTTTGCGGGCAAAAAATAACCAAAATTCTGACAATCGAAGCATCGGGTATAGCCATAGCTTGTGCTGCCGCACACTATGTCTGCGCACCGGTGCTTTTTGCTAAGAAAAGTAAGACCATAAACATATCCTCGGACTGCTACTGCGCCGAGGTTTATTCTTTTACGCACCAAGTTTCCAAAATGATTATGGTGGAAAAAGATTTCCTCACCAAAGACGACAAAGTGCTTATCGTCGACGACTTTTTGGCAAACGGCGCTGCGATAAACGGTCTTATGAGTCTCGTCGAGCAAGCGGGCGCGACGCTCGTAGGTTGCGCGGTCGCGATAGAGAAGGGCTTCCAAGGCGGTGGAGACGCGCTTCGTGCAAAGGGCGTCAACGTGCAAAGCCTCGCGCTTATCGACTCTATGGACGATGGCAAAATCACGTTCAGAAACTAACGTAATTTGCGCCAAAGTGGCGTGAATATAGACAATCACAATGCCTAAAAGGCAAAATTTTAAGGAGTAACGTATGAAAAAGAAAGTATTTGCAATGATTCTTTGCTTGGCTCTCGTAACCGCTTTGGTTATCGGTTTGGTTGCTTGCAACAACGATGAAGATGCGAAAGAAATCGAATTGCCCGCTTACGACGGAATCGTCTATCCCGATTATTCCAACGTAACGATCAAGAGTGATTTCAAGATCGGCGTCATCTGCTTGCACGACGATTCTTCCACTTACGACAAGAACTTTATCGAGGCTGCGAACAAAGCAATCTCCGAGCTCGGTCTCACCAGCAACAATATTATCTTCAAAACCGGCATTTCCGAAACGTCCAAGTGCAAAGACGCTGCCGAAGAACTCGTAAATGCAGGTTGCGACGTTATCTTTGCAGACTCTTTCGGTCACGAATCTTTCATAAAGGAAGTTGCAGAGGCACATCCCGACGTTCAATTCTGCCACGCAACGGGCGTTATGGCTGCTTCCAGCGGACTTGACAACTTCCACAACGCGTTTGCTTCCATCTACGAAGGCAGATATCTTGCAGGCGTTGCGGCAGGTCTCAAACTCAACGAAATGATTGCAAACGGCACTATCAAAGAAAACGAAGCAAAAATGGGTTACGTCGGCGCATTCACTTACGCAGAAGTTATCTCCGGTTACACCTCCTTCTACCTCGGTGCAAAATCCGTTTGCCCCAGCGTAACGATGGACGTTAAGTTCACGGGTTCTTGGTACGACATCACCGCTGAAAAGACGACCGCGGAATCTCTCATCGAGGGTGGTTGCAAACTCATCAGCCAACACGCAGACTCTATGGGCGCACCGTCCGCTTGCGAGCAAGCAGGCGTTCCCAACGTGTCCTACAACGGTAGCACGTTCGTTGCTTGCCCCGACACGTTTATCGTCTCTTCCAGAATCGATTGGACGCCTTACTTCAAATACATCATCACTCAAACCGCACAAAACTTGGCAATCGACGACGATTGGACGGGTACTTTGGCAACTGGTAGCGTCGTTCTCACCAACCTCGGCGGAAAAGCCGCTGCGGCAGGCACGGTTGACAAAATCGTCGAAGTGAGAAGACAACTCGCAGAAGGCACTCTTCAAGTTTTCGATACCACCAAATTTACGGTTAACGGCGAGAAAGTTACATCATTTAAGGTCGGTGAAACAGAAGTTATCGAAAACGGAATCTTCAAAGAATCTTTTGTCCGTTCCGCACCGTACTTCGAACTCAAGATTGACGGAATCAATCTTCTCAACGTCGAATACGGCCAAAGCAGTAACTAATTAAGAGTATATTTCGAGCATAGCGGAGCAAAAAACTCCGCTATGCCGATTTATAGGCAAAAGCGCGTAAGGCGCATATTTTTATTTTTCGGAGACCGTAATGGAGTATACGTACGCTGTACAAATGAAGGGAATTACCAAGCGTTTTGGCAAGGTCGTTGCAAATCACGACGTCGATCTTGACTTGCGCAAGGGAGAAATCTTGTCTTTGCTCGGTGAAAACGGCAGTGGCAAGACGACGCTTATGAATATGCTCGCGGGCATTTATTATCCCGATGAAGGTGAGATTTTCGTAGACGGCAAAGAAGTGGTTATTCGCTCGCCCAAAGACGCTTTTGACAACCATATCGGAATGGTGCATCAGCATTTCAAGCTCGTGGACGTTTTTTCTGCCGCCGACAATATTATTCTCGGTGAAAAAGAAGCAAAATTGTCCTTCAAAGACGAAAAACAAAAGGTCGTTGAAGACTCTATTGCCAACAACGCGGAGTGCGACGAGTACGAAAAGGAAGAGCACCCCGGCGTTCTTTCATATCTCACCGCACCCAAAAGAATTACGGATAAAGAACTCAAAAAACGTATTTCACTCTTGCCTTGGACGAGATTTGCAAGAAGCGTAAAGTTCAATTGGCTCAAAAAGAATCGCGCAAACGATTTGCAAGGCATTGCGGACAAATACGGGTTCGATATCGACTTAAAGAAGAAAATATACGATATGTCCGTTAGTGAAAAACAGACTGTCGAAATCATAAAAGTTTTGTATAGAAAGGCGGATATCCTCATTCTCGACGAGCCTACCGCCGTTCTCACTCCGCAAGAAATCACCAAACTGTTTTCCGTTATGCGCAAGATGAAAGAAGACGGCAAGTCCATCATAATCATCACGCACAAGCTCAACGAAGTTATGGAAATCAGCGACAGAGTGGCGGTGCTTCGCAAGGGTGAGCATATCGCAACCGTTGACACCAAAGAGACCGGCGAAAAGCAACTCACCGAAATGATGGTGGGCAAAAAGGTGGATCTCAACATCGAAAGAGCCACTCCGCACGACGTCGAAGACAGACTCGTGGTGGATCATCTTTGCGCACTCAATCACGACGGCGTAAAAGTGCTCGACGACGTTTCCTTCACGGCGCGCTCGGGTGAAATCCTCGGTATCGCGGGTATTGCGGGCAGTGGTCAAAAGGAACTTTTGGAAGCAATCGCTGGACTTCAAAAACTCAATACGGGTGAAATCACCTATTACGACCCCGCAAAGAACAACGAAAAAGTGGATTTGCGCTCCAAGACTCCCGTTCAAATCAGAGAACTCGGCGTAAGACTTTCCTTCGTCCCCGAGGACAGACTCGGAATGGGACTCGTCGGCAATATGGACATCACGGACAATATGATGCTCCGCTCGTACAGAAAGGGTATTCCGTTCTTCCTCGACAGAAAGAACCCCAAGAAACTTGCGGAAAGAATCGTCGACGAGCTTCAAGTCGCAACCCCGAGCACTCAAACCCCCGTCAGACGTCTTTCGGGCGGTAACGTGCAAAAGATACTCGTCGGACGCGAAATCGCGGCAGCACCGACGGTGTTTATGGCTGCGTACCCCGTGCGCGGACTCGACATCAATTCGTCCTACACGATATACCATCTTCTCAACGAGCAAAAAGAAAAGGGCGTAGCGGTCATATTCGTAGGAGAAGACCTTGACGTGCTTATCGACCTTTGCGACAGAATTATGGTTATATGCGGTGGCAAAATCACTGGCGTAATCGACGGCAGACGCGCCATAAAAGAGCAAATCGGATCGTTGATGCTCGGCAGAGAAACGGCGGCGGAAAATACCGACGAGGAGGCAACGCAAGATGAAACAAAATAAAGAACCTTTGGTGCACCTTGTAAAAAGAGATAATATCGAGCCTTGGAAACCTTGGGTAATCAGGGCGGCAAGCATAATCGGCGGTTTGATTTTCATCTGCTTGCTTTGCTTTGCGGAATTGAAAGTCTCACCGTTCAAAGTCATCAAATATATGTTCGTCGGTGCATTCGGCAGTGAACACAATATTCTCGTTATGTTCAGACAAATGTCGCTCTTGCTCATCATAGCGCTTGCGATAACGCCCGCTTTCAAAATGCGATTTTGGAACATCGGTGCGGAGGGTCAAGTGCTTATCGGTGCGTTCGGCGCGTGCGCGTGTATGTTCTATTGCGGCGGAAAAATGTCCGACGCGGGACTTATCGTGCTTATGCTCGTAGTTGCAATCGTCGCAAGTGTGATATGGGCGGTTATCCCCGCGCTTTTCAAAGCCAGATGGAACACCAACGAGACGCTTTTCACTCTAATGATGAACTATATCGCGCTTCAAGTCGTGCTTTATTTCATCAAAGTTTGGGTCCCCGGCGGATCGGGCTCTCTCAACCCCATCAAATACGGCAATCTTCCGCAAATTGCGGGCGGTGACTATTATTTCAGTATGATTTTTGCCGCAATCATCACGGTTGCGATGTTCTGTTATTTGCGTTTCAGCAAGCACGGCTATGAAATCACGGTCGTCGGCGAGAGCGTAAACACGGCAAAGTATATCGGTATCAACGTCAAAAAAGTCATTATAAGAACGCTTATCCTTTCAGGCGCGATTTGCGGTATAGCGGGCTTCCTCATCGTCGCGGGCATAGACCACACGATAAGCAAAGACACCGTGGGCGGACAAGGCTTTACGGCGGTTTTGGTAAGCTGGCTTGCGCAATTCAATCCTATCGCAATGATTTTCACGTCCTTCCTCGTCGCATTCCTCACTCGCGGAACGCAAGAAGTTATGACGAGTAGCGGTATAACCAACAACTTCTTTGCACAAGTCGTTACGGGCATAATGTTTATCATTATCCTTGCAAGCGAGTTCTTGATAAGATATCAAATCGTGTTCAGAAAGAAGCACAAAGACGAAATCGGCGGTGTAGAACCCGCACTAGATACGGATACGGCAACCGATACGGAAAACGCGTCGGACGAGCCTATCGCTTCAAGCGTGCAAGAGAAAGAGATTATTGCCGAAAGCGTCGAAAATTCGACCGAGAAGGGGGTAAACTGATATGTTCGTAAAATTTTTGTCAAGTGCAATCAGATTGAGCGCGGTGTTCCTTTACGGCTCTACGGGTGAAATCATCGTAGAAAAGGGCGGACATCTCAATCTCGGTATCCCCGGCATTATGAGCGTCAGTGCGGCGGTAAGCGTGCTTGCGGAATATTCACTCATCAAGTCGATGGGGACGAGTGCTCCCGCGCTTTTGGTGCTTATACCGATTATAGTTGCGTTTTTAGTCGGCGCGCTTATGGGCTTTCTTTATAGTTTCCTCACCGTTACGCTCCACTGCAATCAAAACGTCGTAGGTCTTGCAATGACCACTCTCGGCGTCGGACTTGCGGGTTACTATATGACTGGTGCGGGCTCAAAGATAATGGTCGTCGCAAGAGCAAGCAAATTCTTTATCAAACTGTTCGACGTGCAAGGAGGCGGTGCGTTCTCGCAAATATTCCTCTCGCACGGCGTGTTGGTATATCTTGCAATCATCATCGCAATCGTCGCTCAAATCGTGTTAAGCAAGACGAGAACGGGACTCAATCTTCGTGCCGTGGGTGAAAATCCCGCAACGGCGGACGCGGCGGGCATCGACGTGGCAAAATACAAATACGTGTCGACTTGCGTAGGTTGCGGTATATCGGGCTTGGGCGGTCTCTTCTGCGTTATGGACTATATGGGCGGAAACTGGGAATACGTCCTCGAAGGCTTCGGTTGGCTCTCCATTGCTTTGGTTATCTTCACGCTTTGGAAACCCGCGCTGTCCATACTCGGCTCAATCATTTTCGCGGGCTTGTACATTGCTTCGTCGTATATTCAAGGCATTTCGTTCGCGCAAATCGAGCTTATCAAACTTTTGCCGTACGTCGTTACTATCCTCGTGCTCGTCATCACCAGTATGATAAATAAGAGAGAAGCGCAACCGCCGGCGGCACTCGGTATGTCTTACTTCCGAGAAGAGAGATAACGCTTTTGCACGCAAAAGCGGTGATATTTGCGCTTTGCGCAAGTTGTATTTTTTGCTTGCGCAAAAAGTGATATTGCGCCAAGAGGCGCAGTTGCGGAATATTTGAATAAATAAAAAAGCCCGTTAGATACGGGCTTTTTTGATATTCTAATCAAATAAATTTATTTCAACTTGCCGAGACCGATGGAATAGCCTTGCGCTTTGCCGAGTTGTTTTGCAGTTTTGGTGTCGAGGATTTCGACGCAACGGATAAACGTGCCGATTTGTTCGCACATAAGGTCAAGGTTGAACTTGTCCATATGGTGATTGTCGGCAACCGAGCAGAGATAGTCGGGAGCGGTGACGAGTGCGATTTCGGGAATGTGCTTGTTGAAGAGCGGTTGACCTTCTCCGAAGTGAAGCATATTGTGTCCGCGCAAGGTGAGCGTACGCACGTTGTCGCGCTCTTTGATTGCCTCGTAATAGATATCGTCCATCGTCTTATTGCCCGTGTACACAAGTTCCACGTCAATGGGATTGGTCATCTTGTATACGCCGTCAACGTCCTTCCATTCCGTGCAACCGAGGTGCTCCACCGCGCAACCCGCAACGGCTTTGAGTCCGCCTTTTTTGCCCTTCCACACTTGCTTATTGTCGGCAAGGAATTTGGACGTTGCTTGATCCGTTCCCGTACGGAAAGAGGGGAGGCGGAAGTGTCCCGTTACGAACGCGAAAACGATGTTTCTATCCGTGGGATTTTGCTTGAAATACTTCATCATCGGCAGTATACCGATTGCGCCGTTTTCCTCGCAGAAATTGCAACCGTCCGTGTGTGTATTTACGATGATTGCCTCGTTGGTGTCCTTCTTGCCTTTGAGCACGGCGTAGAAAGATTCGGTGTGTGCTTTTTCAAGTTTTCCGACCAGTTTCAAAGTGGCGGTTTTGTGTGCTTTTGTTGCTTCTAACACGGTTTTTCCGTCAGTTTGATTGACCCAAACCATAGGCACTTTGAGGTAGTGAAGAATGAAGTTGAGCACTTGTCCTTCCACCATTTGGTCGGACATATCTTCCCAAATACAAATCATACCTTTCATACCCGAAAGTTGCGCCGCCCAGAAGGTGAGCAACGTCTTTACGAAGGACGTGCTGACCGGTCCTCTGTAACTCTTTTCGATTTCGAGGTCGGCGGGGTAGGATTTGCGCTTGTCAAAAGCGATTTTACTGCTTATTTTGGACAAATTCTTGATGTGGCACACCGCGATTTTGCCTCTCGCTCTCGCAAAACCGAGAGGGTGATTGCCCACTTCCACGAGCTTTCCGCTTACGCCGTTTGCAACCGTAAGTCCGCTGTAAGGGAAGGGCGAGGAGACGTGTACGTCTTTGCCGTCGACGGTCAAAGAACACTCGTCGCACGTCCAACGCTCGAACTCGTACGGCGTGGTGTGAATTTCGTATCCCATATCTGAGATTTGGGCCTTTATCCACTTGCAGAACTCGTTTTGAGCGTCCGTGCCGGTGAGCCTAACGCCGAAAGCGTTCATCGTGTCCATATCTTGCGCGATTTTTTGCGCGTCGCAATATTTTTGAATATCCATAAAATACCCCCTGATACTTATGCTTTTATTTTAATGCCAAAACCCGAGCGTGTCAACCCCGATTGCATACAAACGTATGATATCGTGTCATAACTTATAAAATGCATAGAAAAGGGACATTTTATCAAAAATAAGTTGCGTTTTGACAGTTTTATCCTGCGAAATTCGATACAAAAGTATTGAAAATAAAAAATCGTAGTGATATAATATATATCTAAAATAGGAAATTATGGACTTAATTCGTACAATCGAACTGAAAAGGACTATCCTCGAAGACAACGACGCCGACGCAAACAAACTGCGTTCGGAGCTTGACGACGCACGCGTTTATTATATCAACGTGATGTCTGCCCCCGGAAGCGGGAAGACGTCTTTGCTCGTTAAACTCATCGGTGCGCTCAAAGACAAATGCGCAGTCGGAGTTATGGAAGCGGATATCGACGGGGACGTGGACGCGTACACTATTCGCGAAGCGGGCGCGCAGTCTATCCAGCTTCACACGGGCGGAATGTGCCACCTCGACGCGGATATGTCTCGTCAAGGCTTTAAGGAGTTCGGCACGAAAGAGGATATCGTGTTTTTGGAGAACATAGGCAACCTCGTGTGTCCCGCTGAATTCGATACGGGCGCGCACCTCAAAATGGCGTTGCTCGCAATCCCCGAGGGAGACGACAAGCCCCTCAAATACACGTTGATGTTTTCAAGTTGCGACGTGCTGGTCATCACCAAGATAGACACGGCAAAATACTTTGACTTCGACGTGGAAAAATGCAAAGGTTATCTTGCAAAAATCAATCCGAAAGCAAAGGCCTTCGTCGTATCTTCCAAAACGGGTGAGGGCGTCGACGCGCTTGCGGATTGGATATATAGCAAATATAGCGAGTGGCAAGAGGCGTTGAAATGAGAGTTATATCCGTAAAAGAAAGCGTATTTTCCAACAACGACAAAGTTGCGGACTCCCTTCGCGCGTCGCTAAAAGCGCAAGGCACGTTTATGCTCAACGTGATGTCTTCCCCGGGTAGCGGAAAGACGACGCTTCTTTCAAGGCTCATTCGCGATATGAAGCAATCGCTCAAAATCGTGGCTATGGACGTCGATATCGAGACGGACGTGGACGCAAGACGCATTGCCGAGAACGCGGGCGTCGAGAGCGTGCAAATCCACAACGGCGGGCTTTGCCACATAGACGCGCAAATGGTTTCCGACGCACTCGCGCAAGCGGATTTTCCAAAATCCGACCTTATAGTGCTTGAAAACATAGGCAATCTCGTATGCCCCGCGGAGTTCGATACGGGCGCGCACCTCAATATGATGCTCTTGTCCGTACCCGAGGGTGACGACAAACCGCTCAAATATCCGCTTATGTTTGAGAAATGCGATATAGTGGTGGTCACCAAAATAGACACGCTCGAAGCGTTTGACTTCGATATGCAAGCGTTTGAGAAACACATCAAGAATCTAAACGAGAACGCACAAATTTTCCCCGTCAGTGCAAAAACGGGTGAGGGCGTAGACTCGTTGGAGAATACATTGTACAAAAAAATAAAGTTTTTCGGTAAAGGAGAAAACATCAATGGCTGAGATGAGCAAAGCATTCGTCCCCGAGTATATGGGCGATCCGAATCCTAGTGAGAAAATTCTCAAATTGGCAAGAAAAATCACGGACTGCATCGATCACAAGATCAAGGGCGTGACAGTAAACGATCCCGAGTATTGGGGACTTCGTTGCCTCGTAACCGACGAGATGGCAGACGTCGCACTCAAAATGAAAGTGCGTCATCACTACACCTTTGAAGACCTTTTGAAACAAAATCCGCAATACAAAGCGGAAGACCTTCAAAAGCTTCTCGACGAGATGAGCCACATCGGTATTTTGGAATACGATTACGGCGATCATTACGACGACAACGGTCCTATCAAAGGCGCAAAACGCGTACGTCGTTATTGCCTTCCTATGTTCGTCCCCGGTTCTGCGGAGTTCACGAATATGATCAAGCAACAACTCGACGATCACCCCGAGCTTGCAATGTTCTTTGAAAGAATGACCTATTTGCCTTTGACTATGGTTACGCCTATGGTCCCCGCGGGCGGTGCAGGTATCGGTATGCACGTTATCCCCGTTGAAAAGGCAATCGAAATGGAAAACGAGACCGCCGACATCGAGCACCTTTCTTACTGGCTCAAAAAGTACGAAGGTCACCTCGGCGTAGGTATCTGCTCTTGCCGTTACGGCCGTGCAAAACTCGGTGAAGGCTGCGGAGACAGCTGTGAAGAGTGGTGTATCGGTATCGGTGATATGGCTGACTACTGCCGTGAGACGGGCAAAGGTCGCGACATCACTTACGAAGAGGCAATGCAAATTCTCCGCAACGCAGAGAAGAACGGCTTCGTCCACCAAATCACCAACATCGACGGTCAAAACAAGATTTTCGCAATCTGCAACTGCAACGTCAACATCTGCAACGCGTTGCGTACGTCACAACTTTTCAATACGCCTAATATGTCCAGAAGCGCATACGTCGCAAAAGTCGAAAAAGACAAATGCGTCGCTTGCGGTAAGTGCGTAGAATATTGCCCAGCAGGCGCAGTCAAACTCGGTCAAAAACTCTGCACCAAGCAAGGCGAAATCAAATATCCCAAACACGAGCTTCCCGACAACCTCAGTTGGGGTCCGGACAAATGGGACGAGAATTACAGAGACACCAACCGTATCAACTGCTACGAGACCGGTACTTCTCCTTGTAAAGTCGCTTGCCCCGCACACATCGCGGTACAAGGCTATATCCGCAAGGCAAAAGAAGGCAAATATCAAGAAGCACTCGCTCTCATCAAGAAGGACAACCCGTTCCCTGCAATCTGCGGTCGCGTCTGCAACAAGCGTTGTGAAGCGGCTTGCACGAGAGGAACTATCGACGAGGCAGTCGCAATCGACGATATCAAGAAGTTCATCGCAGAGCAAGATTTGCACGCGGAAACGAGATATATCCCCGAAGTGGTCATTCCGTCCAACGTTGACAAACAATGGTCACAAAAGATCGCAATCATCGGTGCAGGTCCTGCGGGTCTTTCTTGCGCGTTCTATCTCGCAACCAAAGGTTACAAACCCACCGTCTTTGAAAAGAACGAGAGACTCGGCGGTATGCTCACTTACGGTATCCCGTCCTACAAACTCGAAAAAGACGTCATCGAAGCCGAAATCGACGTTTTGCGTGAGCTTGGCGTTGAATTCAAGACCGGCGTAGACGTTGGCAAAGACGTGACTATCCCCGAACTTCGCGAACAAGGCTACAAAGCGTTCTACGTTGCAATCGGTTGCCAAGGCGGCAGATTGCCGGGAGTCCCGGGCGAAGACGCAATCGGCACGGATATGGCAGTTTCTTTCTTGCACAAAGCAACGGAAAACCACGACAGAAAGATGAACGGTGCAACCGTCGTCATCGGTGGCGGTAACGTCGCAGTCGACTGCGCACGTACGGCAGTTCGTTTCGGTAGCGACGTCGTCGGTATGTACTGCCTCGAATCTCGCGACACAATGCCCGCAAGCAAGAAAGAAGTTGAAGAAACTCTTGCAGACGGCATCACCGTCAACAACGGTTGGGGTCCCAAGGAAATCCTCAAAAACGAAGACGGCACCGTCAAAGCGGTCGTATTCAAGAAATGCCTCAGCGTTATCGACCCCGTCACCAAGAGATTCAATCCTCAATACGACGAGAACGACACCATCACCGTTGAAGCTCAAAACGTCATCTTCGCAATCGGTCAAACCGTCGTTTGGGGCGACTTGCTCAAAGGCACGAAGGTTGAGTTCCATCACGGCAATTACCCCGTCGCGGACGCTCTCACTTATCAAACGGCAGAACCCGACATCTTCGTCGGCGGCGACGTATACAGCGGACCGAAGTTTGCTATCGACGCAATCGAAGCGGGTAAGAACGCGGCAGTATCTCTCCACAGATTCGTACAACCGGGCACGAGTATGACAATCGGACGCAATCGTCGCGACTTCATCGAGCTCGACAAGAACAACATCGTCATTGACAGCTACGACACCGCAGGCAGACAAGAAGCCAAGGAACTCGAAGGCGACAAACATTCGTTCAGAGATTTGCACGGCACTCTCACGGCAGAGCAAGTACACACCGAAGCGTCTCGTTGCCTCGGTTGCGGCGCAAGCGTCGTAGACGAGAACAAGTGCATCGGTTGCGGTATCTGCACCACCAAGTGCGAATTTGACGCAATCCACCTCCACAGAGAACATCCCGAATGTTCGACGATGGTACGCAGTGAAGACAAGTTCAAGAAGATCTTGCCGTACGCTATCAAACGTGGATTCAGAATCGTCTTCGGCAAAAAGACCGCCGAAGAAAAAGCGTCTCAAAAGAAACACAAAGAGTACGTAAAAGCAACCAAAAAAGCCAAAAAGGCAAACAAATAAGAGGTAATTATGCACGAGTTAGGAGTGGTTTTTCACATCGCGGACATAGTGAGCGATGTCGCTCGCAAGAACAACGCGTCCAAAATAGCAAAGGTCGTTATGCAAATCGGTGAAGTATCCACCGTCGTCAACGACCAACTCATCGATTGCTGGAATTGGAACGCCAACCGCAACGACCTTCTCAAAGGTTGCAAAATAGAAGTGGAGACCATTCCTGCCGTCACCTACTGCGAGGATTGCAAAAAAGAGTATCCCACCGTCCAACACGGCAAAATTTGCCCCTACTGTGGCAGTGAGCATACGTATCTTGTGCGCGGGAATGAAGTCCAAATTAAAGAAATTCTCGTGGAATAAGGCCTCAAATAGCGACTGACTTTGTCAACGCCCGTCCGATTCAAAATCACGTACTTCAAGTACGTTGGGTTTTGTCTCGGACGGGCGTTTTCGCGTCATTCATCTATTTGAGACCTTATTCAAGAATAAGTCGGGAAGTAAGTATTGTTATTGGTTGATAAGTGTGATATTATAGTTTCGCATAGGATGGATAATTTATGAAAATCACAAAAAAATACTATAACAAGAGAAAACGCAAATTTTATATCGAAAGAACTTGTAATGACGGACATATTTTAACAAATGAATACGATTCATTTATTAATTTTTACAAGGGAGCAAAGGGTGATTTAAGTTTTGCCGACTTAATTGATTATGATTTTGATGGCGTTAATTTATCTCGTTTCAATTTTGCGGGGGCAAGGCTTTCATCTGAAATAAAGAAAAAACTCAATATATATGACTGTGATTTTTATGTTCAATTAGAACAAAACGTGTGTGACGAAAAAGCGTTGCGCGTGAAAGAAATTCCATTAGATAAAAAATCTATATGCGAGCACAATAAGTCTATTTATAATGATAAAAACTTGTGTGTTTGTTATATAAGCGATTTACATTTGGATATGAAAATATTAAATAAATATCCCAATGCGGTTAATACAGATGAGATATACAGATATTTTCAAAAGAAAGTATTGGCATTAAAGGACACAATTCCGCAAAATAGCACATCGCAGTATTGGAATAACATTAATTATCGACGAGTAAAAATAATTATAATGGGGGACGTGTCTTGTAATTTCGATGTGTTCAAAACATTCTGTACTGTTTATAGAGAACACATTGACAATCAAACGTTTTTTGTACTTGGAAATCACGAGTTGTGGGATAAAAATCTAATAAACGAATGTGGCTCACTTGAAAAAATGGTCGACAAATATCGTTCATTTTTGGCAAGTGTAGATATTATACTTCTTGAAAACCAACTGTATTTGTCAGACAATGAACGACACATTTTGTCTGATGAAGAAATTGTTTCAATGGACGAACAATCATTGGCAAATATAATTACTTGTAATCGATTTGTCATTTTTGGCGGTATTGGTTTTTCTGGATTGAACAACATATTCAATTGGGATAATGGTATTTATAGGTCTGCGCCATTGAATAGAGATAGTGAAATCTTGTTGTCAGAAAGGGTGGATTGCATTTATCGTAAATTGTCAAATGTAGCAAATAATTATCGCATTATTTGGGCAACGCATATGCCAAAAGAGGATTATACAATTGCGCCGTATAATAAGAACTGGGTGTATTTGTCGGGACATACACATAAAAACGCATTTGAAGATAGCGATAGTAAACATATTTATGCTGACAATCAAGTTGGTTACAAAAGGATGTCTTTTGGGTTCAAACAATTTTGGATTTCACCTTTTGAAGATATGTTCGAAAGTAAAGAAGATGGAATATATGAAATTACTGCTGAACAATATAGATATTTTTATCGTGCAATAGATAAATCAATTGATTTTTATAGACAATATCACAAGATTTATATGGTAAAGAAATCTGGAATGTATTGTTTCTTAATGCAAAAGAAAGAGGGCGGAGATATTAAAATTCTTGCAGGTGGAAACGTAAGAAATACGGGGCAGATGGATGTAAAATACTTTTATGACAATTTAGACAATTACACTTTGTCATTAAATAAGTATTTGCACAAATATTCTGAATATCAAGAGAAAGTGGCACAAAGCGTTCAAGCAGTTGGCGGGTACGGAACTATTCACGGTTGTATAGTTGATATTGACGATACTAGTCATATATATGTTAATCCTATTGATGCAAAACTTACACCATATTGGGCAAGAAGTATTACATATAAGTATGTTTATAAAAACGTCGCAAGTCTTTTAGCTTATCATCGAAGCGATTTGTATAATAATATATTGCAATGTAATGCTAATGTGGACAATAGTTTGGTTAAAATCGATGACCCAATTAGTTGGGATAATGATTTCGTATCGGATACAAGTATATATAGATTGTCAAAAGTGATTTACAATTTACAGTTTGTCGCAAGAGATAATGTGGTAAGAGTGTGGTTTGACGATTTGCTTAACGAGCCATCGGAACAAAAAGGGAAAGCAATTATAGAACAGATGGCACAATTGCCGGAATATAATGCGGAGAATATAGAATAGGTAAGTGTTAAACTTGCCTATTCTATCTATTTCATCACTCTTTTACGAGTTCATAACTATAAAGTATTCCGTCAGTTTTTCGGGGGTGTCCGCAAAGGCGGTGGAGTCCCAATACTCCACGAGGAGTATAAAGTTTTCTATTACGGAATTGACTTTGAGGCTCTTTGGCAAGTCTTTGCCGCCTACGAAATTGTTTTCCACGCACGCGGTGGCAAATTCTTTTAGTTCACCTCTCAAATACGTCAAAAACACGTCCTTGCTTTGAGAGAGGAGTATTGCGTGTACAAGCGTTTTTTCGTCGTGCAAGTGATAGAAGATGTGCGTAATGAAGTGCTTGTAATCAAATATCGACGACTTGGAAAAGTCGTGGCTTTGTTCTTCCTCGACGGTGTGCGAAAACACGTGTCCAAATATCGTCGTACATATCGATTTGAGCAAATCTTCTTTGGTTTTGTAGTGGGCGTAGAACGTACTGCGCGCCACACCGCTTGCGTCCAAAACGTCTTGTATGCGCACGTCGCTGTATTCTTTTTCAAGCAAAACGTTTGCAAATGCGTTGTAAATCTTTTCCGTCGTTGCGGATATTTTTTTATGCATAATTTCACCTCGGATATATTGTATCAAACACCGTGTTTCGTTGTCAATACATAAAGTTTGATTTTTATGATTAAACGAAACATTTTGTTCTATTTTGTTTGATTTTTACAATAATATGCAATACAAATCGGCAAAATTTGCTTGATATAGCGTATATATTGCGGTATAATTTTTATTGAAAAAACGCGAGGTTTTAATATGCTCGAAGTCAAGGATTTATGCGTATACGCGCAGTTTGCGCGCGGTGAGGACATCATAGTAAAAGACGTCTCTTTTTGCGTGCCTTGCGGACGCTCTCTTGCAATCGTCGGCAAGTCGGGCGCGGGCAAATCTATGATAGCGGGAGCAATCACGGGTATGCTTGCGGACAACTGTTTTGCAAGCGGTTTTATCACTCTTGACGGCAAGGACTTGACGGACAAAAAAGTCCTCAAAGCAAGCCTTGGCAAAGACCTCGTTTATATTCCGCAAGGCGGAGCGGAATCTCTCAACCCGTCTCTCAAAATCAAAACGCAAATTTACGAGGCGTTCGATATAAGTTTGCCCAAGATGAACAGAGACCAAAAGCGTGCCTATGCGGTTTACAACCTTTCAAAAGTGTGCCTTGACGAAGGTATTCTTGACAAATATTCCTTTGAAATTAGCGGTGGAGAGGCTCAACGCGTGATGATGGCAATCGCACTTTGCGCCAATCCCAAAGCCGTTATTCTCGACGAGCCTACCCGCGGTCTCGACGATGCAAACAAGCGCGTTTTCCTCGATTGTTTGCGCCAAAATTTTGCAAATTCCGCAATAGTTGCCATCACGCACGACAAGGCGGTTGCCGAAATTTGCAACGAGGTTATAAACGTACGCAACGGAGCGGTGGTCGATACGCTTGACGATGACGAAGCGGGGGACGAGATATGATAGAATTGCACGGCGTAAGCAAGACTTTTGCGCAAAAAGGCAAAAATTCAATCACGATAACGCCTCTTAACGAAGTGAGCTTCGATATCGAGGACGGCAGAATAATAGGTCTCGTCGGCGCAAGCGGAGAGGGCAAAAGCACTCTTGCCAATATACTTTGCGGTATTTGTGCACCGAGCAAAGGCAAAGTGTACGTCGACGGCGTGTCGCTTTGGAGCGATAAGTGCAAATACGATAGGAAAACGGGCGGTGCGGTGCAACTTATCCCGCAAAAACCCGCTCTTGCGCTCGATCCCACTCAACGCATAGGAAGCGCGGTGAAAGAGGCTCTCGTAGCGTTCAAAAGCGCAAAGCGCGGGAAGGACGCCGAGCAAAAGACGCGCGAATTGTTTGACGTGGTAGGGCTGGAACGAACGCTTGCAAGCAGGCTTCCCGTTCACCTCAGCGGAGGACAAGCGCAAAGAGCGGTAATCGCGCGTGCTCTTGCAACTCGTCCAAAACTGTTGATAAGCGACGAGTCTACGTCTATGCTCGACGAACAAACGCAAGAAAAAATCTTGCAACTATATAAAACGATAGTGCAAAACGACGGCATATCTATGTTGTTTATAACGCACGATATCGACGTTGCAAAGCGTTTTTGCGACGTGACTTACACTCTCAAAGACGGCAAAATAGATATTTTGCAATAAAAACGCAATTGAAAACATAAACGAATACGTATAAGAGGCGGATATAAAATGACGAAAAAAAGTACAAAAACGATAGGTTTTTTGATTATTTTCACAGTGATTTTTGCACTGTTTTTATGTCTCGTTGCGTGCAATAGAAACGATAACAGCGCTGAAAACACTTTTATCGTCGGCACGACTATGGAAGTTGACTCACTCAACCGTCTCGACACTCTCGGGGGCGGAGCTGGCTACAATTTCGACAAAATCGCGTCCACGGTGTCGCAATTGACCGTCGTTTCGCAAATTGACGGTAGTTTCGTCGATGGCGCGTGCGATTATTCGGTTTCCGAGGACGGAAAAACGTTTACTATCACACCCAAGGCACTCAAATGGCACGACGGAGTTGCTTTTTCTGCGGACGATGTGGAGTTTTCACTTGCGGACGTAATCGGTGATGAAGATTATACCGATTGCACCAAGCAAAACGGCTCGCTCGTATATACGCTTGCGATTTCCGAGACGCAATTCCTTGCAAAACTCACAAAGGAAACGATAAAACCGAAGCATATTTTCGAGACCGCCACCAAAGATACTCTCACCGACGAGCAATCCGTAGTGGGACTCGGTCCTTATAAGTATCAAAGCAGAGACAAAAACGCTGGCACGATTACTTTCGTCAAAAACGCCGATTATCCCAATGCGGAAAATTTGACGATAGATAAAGTGATTTTCAAGCACTACGGCTCGGCGGACGTTATGACGCTTGCGCTCAAAAAGGGTGAAATCGACGCGGTTTACAACTACGGCAAAGGTCTTGACGTGGACGCCGTGTCCGCTCTCAAATCTTGCGATAACGTAACGCTTGTATCTTACTCAAGCAAGTCTATCCCCAAAGTATTGTTCTTCAACAACGTAAAAATGACTGACGCAAAGGTGAAAAGAGCCATTGCAAAATCAATAGATTACGACCAAATTCGCACGCTTTTCGGAAGCGACGGAGCAAGCGCGTCAAGAGAAGGATTTGTAGGAGACGGCATTTTCGGATACAAAGAAAGCGCGGTTTGGAGCGAAGATTTGCAAGAGGCAAAGTCCCTTCTTCAAAGTGCGGGATATAGCGAAAACAACAAGTTCCGCTTTGAACTTCTCGTGCGTACGGACAAGGGCAACGACTCTCAATACGCCACCGTTTTGAAAACGCAAATCGAGCGCACGGGGCTTGTAAACGTCGTGCTCGTCGAAAAGGGTAGCGACTGGCAAAAGTATTATCAAGACGGCAATCATATGGCAAGCCTTGCCACCGTCACCGAAAAGGGCTACGACTTCGAGGCGGGCTATGCGTCGAGATACACGCTTGCAACGGTTACGAGTATGCTCACTATGAACAACCCTGTATCTCACGGACAATTGCAAGTTGAGGTTGACGGAGAACTTACCGAATACGGCAAAATTCTCAAAGATATGCAAGGTGCAAAGACCACCGCGCAACTTCAAGAAGCGGTTGGAAAATATCAAGATTATATGGTGCAAAACGTGCCGTGCGTTGCGCTCTTTTACGACGGAACGGTGCAAGGCGCGTCGAGCAAATGGCAAGGATACGTTGTTGACAACGCTTACGGAATAGTCAATATCAAGACCTTCGAGAGCTTGAAAAAAGCGTAAGATAAAATAAAGCAAAACTCACAATCGACGGTTTATAGTGCGCAAGCGATATTATAAAACCGTCGTTGTGATGGATAAGCGATATACAAGCGGAAGATGAAAAAGCGGATAATCAAAAACTTGATATTCTCGGTGATAGCGTTTGCGGCGATAATCGTCGTCAACTTTTTGTTGCCGAGACTTATGCCGGGTGATCCGCTTGCGAATCTAATTGGTGCGGACGTAGAGGCAATTTCGCAAGAGGAATACGACGAGTTGCTCCGCGAGACCGGTCTTGATAAATCTACGTCCGAGCAGTTCGGCATTTATCTCAAAGGCGTGTTTACGGGTGAGTGGGGATACTCCTATCATAGGGGCGGTGACGTAGGAAAACTTATTACGCAAAAGATGCCCGCGACTCTTCAAATCGCTTTCCCCGCGTGGCTTATATCCGCGTTGCTTGCATTGTGGCTGGGCGTAAACGCTGGGTATCGAAAATCGAGACCGCTCGATTACTCGTTGAACGGAACGATGGTAGTCGTAGACGCAGTACCGTCGTTTTTGATGGCAATCGTGCTTTTGATACTCTTTGCGTTCAAGTGGGATTTGTTGCCTTCGGGCGCGCTCAATTCCGTTGACGCACCGAGCGGAGCGCAAGGCTTTGCCGATAGGCTTACTCACCTCGTTTTGCCAGTGCTTACACTCGTGATCGTATCCACTCCAAAGAAGTATATGCTTATGCGCAATCTTACGGCAAGCGCAACTGACGAGCAATATATCACGTACGCCAAGTCCAAGGGATTGAGTGCGTCAAGAATAAAATTCTCGCATATTTTTCCCAACGTGTCGGGCGCGTTTTTGAGTATGCTCGGCACGAGCTTCGGACACATCGTGGCGGGCTCTATCGTCATCGAAACGGTGTTCTCAATTGACGGAATAGGTTTGCTCGTGAGCAAAGGCATATCAGATCTCGATTATCCCGTATTGCAAGGCGCGTTCTTGGTCATTGCGCTTTGCGTGCTGGTGTCCAACTTTATATCCGACGTCGTGTGTGCGCTCGTCGATCCGAGGCAAAGGAGGGCGGACGTATGACGAGTCTCGTGCGTGAAAGGCGAAAATACAACGCAAGGCGCGTATTAAGCGTGGTGTTGTTTGCTCTCGGCATTGCGATACTGCTTGCTTTTGCGATTTTGGCAATATTCAGAAACCAGATTGCGTCGTATTCACCGACGGAGAGTTTCGGCAAATTCGAGGACTGCTCCAAAGAGCATTTGCTCGGCACGAACAACCTCGGCTACGACATTATGTCCCAACTTATTTATGCCGTACGTCCCACGCTTGCGGTTGCGCTCTTGTCCGCGCTTATATGCGTTACGATAGGCGTTGCGGTGGGCTTGCTTGCGGGATATGTAAGCGGTGTAGGCAGTGAAGCCCTCAATGGAATAATCAACTTCTTCTTGCTTATCCCGATGCTTCCTATGGCAATAGTGCTGGGTGCGTATCTCAACGGCGGACGTATGGGAATAGTGCTTACGATATCACTCCTTTGTTGGTGTCAAACTGCTCGCGCGGTGAGAGCAAAGACTATGGAATTGCGAGGCAGTGAATTCGTCAAATCTCTCAAATCCGTAGGGTACAGTGAAGCGCGCATTTTGGCAAGACACGTATTGCCCAACGTGTTGCCCGTGGCGGTTGCAAAATTCATTCCGTCGGTGGCAAGTTGCATAATGATAGAGGCAACTTTGAGCTTTTTGGGTATGGGCAATCTCAACGAAATAAGTCTTGGCGTTATGATAAACTACGCCTACAATTTCGGCGGTTTGAGCCTTGAAAAATACAACTGGTTGCTTGCACCGGGCGTTTGCATAATGCTACTGCAAATCGCGCTTTATTGCGTAGGTCAGTTTTTTGAAACGAAGAAGTCAATCGTGCGTGAAAGCACGTTGAGTGATAAATAATAGATAGATAAAGTGCCGATTGTGGCAATTGAGGTAAAATATATGTGTCTTGGCGATCCTAATTGCAAATGCAATATGATAAGCGATATAAGAGCGTTGCGCGATCAAGAAATCTTGTTCGGCAAGCGTGCGTTGCGCGTCGTTGACGACGACGAAAAAGTTGCGACCTCGCGCAAGGAATACGCTCAAAATCCGACGTTTGACAATCTTATGGAGCTTGGAATTGCGCTTGCTTTTCAAATGCGATATCACGAGGCAATCGAGTGCTTCGAGGGTGCAATAGAACTAAACCCCGACAATTATCAAGCACATAGAAAATGCGCGGGAAGGTATCTTTCTACTCTCCAACTCGACAAGGCGGAAGAGGCGTTCTTATGGTGCGATGAGAGGGGAGAGGATAGGCTCGATACGAGATATATGCTCGGGTGCATTGCGTATTACAAGTTTGAGTACGAAAAGGCACTTGCGTTGTTTGAGGAGTGCTTTGCGCTTGCCGAGGACAACGACGATATGTACGTTGCCGCGCTGTTTTGGGCAATCGCTTGCTCGGTGCAACTCGGGCGCGATTTGGACGGAGTGCTTGCAAAATACAAGGATATGCAAATAGGTCATCACACGGGATATTTGCAAGCGGTGCGCTTGTTTAGGGGGGACGATTTGAGAGATTGTGACAATATCCCAAAAGAGGATAAATTGCAAAACTGCATCTTTATGTACGGCGTGCATTTGTACTATCTACATCGCAAAAACGCTATGCTTGCCGACATCGCGCTCAAAAACACGCTTGCCAACGATACGTATTTCTCGGCGTTTGCGTATCTGGGCGCGTATACGGAATATTTGAAAAATAACAATTAAAATCCTTGCCATTTGGATATAATGTGTTATAATCATCTCACCTTGAAACGCCTTTGTTGATTGTGGCGTAGAGGGGGTGTACTGGATTCGACACTCAGTTTGAAGCGGTATAAGCACGTCGCAGGCTCGGCTGCGTAAAAACGGAAATTAAAATTAAATGCAAAAAACAATCAAAAGAGCTCCAATATGGAGTTCGCTCTTGCTGCGTAATTAACTAGTGGCACATCGACGCAAGGTTTTCTGTTCCCTTGCCAATCGGTGTTATAAAAACAGACAACGCAACCCGATTTCTCGGTAAGGTTGTTGTTATCACGAGATCATCAATCGGAGGTTTGCGGATGAACCGAAGTGCGAAACAATCAATCATTCGATAAACGTGTAGAAAGTGCCGAATATGGCTGTTTGGACCGGGGTCCGACTCCCCGCACCTCCACCAGTTAGAATACAAGTTGAACCCCTCAACTTGTATTCTTTTTTTTAGTCTATTTTGGAATCAAAGCTTCACGATGTAATAAAAGGTTCATTGATAAATATTGACAAAACCCACAATTGCCAATACAATTTGAATAAAAACGCAACGGGACAATTTTGTCTATACCACTTTGTTATAATGTAAATAGGAAGGCAAAAGGGATGAAAAAAGATTACGCAACGAAAACGATTATATTGCATATATGGCTAATTCTCAAAAAATACACGAGTATTGACAATCCCGTATCGTATACGGAACTCGCAAAATATTTGCAATCGATAGACAAGCCGTGCGACCGCAAGACGGTGGCAAGAAACGTTGGATATCTTATTGCTGACGGATTTCCGATAGGGAAGACCGAGGACGGCAAATGTTTTTATAAACAGTTAAAGTGATATTTTCGGTGAGGTTTTGATTGTTTTTGGAGAATGGAGGCGATTGACGGTGAAAAATATTATATATTACGACAAATATTTTAATAATTGGTGTGTTACTGCTGAAATTAATTATTTGAGAGGTTTGCGGTCACGTCGTACACATTGCGTAAATGGCGAGAAAATGAATTTTGACACACCTGAAGCGTTTAGAGATTTTCTCATAAGTAAGGGATACGGTGCTTTAAACGATTATGTTATAGAACGAAGTATGAGCCAAAGAGTTGTTTTTTATGATGAGTTTTATAATTGTTGGTGTATGACTACAAAGACGAATTATATAAAGCGCATAAGAGATAAACGTTGTACTATAAAATTTTACCGTTTCAAAACTCCGAACGATATCATAAAGTTTTACGTGGAAAGTGGATACGGCGAAGAAGAAAAATATACAGTTATACAAAAAGCTGAAGGTTCATAAAGCATTTTGTTTATTGAACTTATTTGTTAATCGTGTTAGAATAAGAAAAATGGCGTGAGGATAGAAATATGACTGCAAATGAAAAGTGGAATCTGCTTGTCAAAGAATTTGACGGACACAAATCTGCAAAAGAAGATATAATACAACGACTTTGGGAAAGCATTTTTGCCGAAATTTTTGGATATAGTAGATTGAACGGAGAAATAGATAGTCATCGAAAAATGAGAATCGGTTCAATTGAACGAGTCGTGCCCGACATTATTATAAAAGAAAAAACGAGTGAAAAGGATTTGTTTATCGTTGAGTTAAAACAACCGCTTTATTCCTTTGAGCCAAAATATAAAGAACAGTTGTTAAGTTATATGAAATTGTTCCGCATAAATATCGGTATTTTGATATGTAATGAAATTTGGTTATTTATGTTTGACGAAAACTATGCTGAAATTTCTATGAATATACCTTTTTCGGTGGATTGCGAAAATGGTTGCAAATTCGTAGAGTTGTTTAGCAAAGGGACTTTTGACGAAAAACTCGTAAAACGATTTATCGAAAATGACATTGCAAAAAAAATTCAACAAAAAAATATATCTAATCGTATTAATGAAATTCGTTTGGATATACAAAAACGTTCTTTGGAAGAAATCGTGATGAGCTATTATTCTTCCAAATACACAAGCGAGGAAATAAAACAAGCATTAGACGGTTTAACTTTGAGTGTACATCCAAACAAGCAAAGCCCTTATGATTCAAACGTTCGTTCGACGTCTTTGGAATTAAAAGGATATAGACAATTCTTGGAAAAGAACAATTATTCGGACACGACAATATCATCGTATACATCCGCATTAAACTCAATATGCAATATAGAAAACATTGATTTTGGCACGCTTTATCACAATGTCTATGAATATGCACCAATGTATGATAAAGACGGGAGTAAAAATTATTTGGGACAAAAGGGGCACGGAACATGGCGAAATGCACTTAATAGGTTGTTAGATTACTATCGTTCCAACAAAGTATAAATGTGTTAATATCGACATTAAAAAACAAGTCAAACATTACTTGACTTGTTTTTTTGGTTTCGCTTATGCCTTATTATTTTTAATAAGTTTTTCAAGGAGGTGCTTTTTGTCGAGGTCGGAGGGGGATAGGGAGGTTTTCTCGTTTAAGAGGGTGTAGGCAAGGCGGTAGTTTTTGCTTGTGAGCGCCTCGCGTATGCGCAAGTTTTGCTCGCTTTGCAGATACGCCTCGTAATAGGTCGGCTCTGTTTCAAACGCGGATTTCAATATGTCGTCGGATAAAGAGTTTTGATTTGGGAGGATTAAATGTATTGCAACGATTGATTTTTTGTGGCAAGAAGACTATAATCGGCAAGCGTACGGACAACGTGATTGCGGATAACGGCTTTTGTAAAAATTTGAAAGTAAATCGTACAAAAGCGTAAAATGCAAAACGGGTAAACGTAAATGCAAGCGTAGTAATGATACAAGGATACGAAAGATGATTGCGTCGATAGTTCTCGGGGCGGTGGCGGTCGTAGGGACGATTGCCTCCATAATATTTTTGCCGGAAGTGAAGGTTAGGAATAGACGAGTGCCTATATTTTGGCTACCAGCTTTTGCGTGCGCAATCATACTTTTGAGCATAGGCGCGTTGCCGATTAAGGACGCAATGCAAGGGCTTGCTGGGGATATGCTTTCGATGTTCGAGGGCAGAGTGAGCGTCAATCCCGTCAAGATACTTTTGCTGTTTTTCGGTATGACCGCGATATCCGTATTTTTGGACGAAGCTGGCGTGTTTCGTTATCTTGCAACCAAGTCCGCAAAGCTTGCGGGAAGCAGTCAAAAGAAACTGTTTTTCATACTTTATGCGGTGGTGTCGATTTTGACAGTTTTCACCTCAAACGATATCATTATCCTCACGTTTACGCCGTTTATCTGCTATTTCTGCAAAAACGCCAAGATTTCGCCTCTTCCGTATTTGGTGTCGGAATTCGTTGCCGCCAACACTTTTTCGATGATATTTATCATAGGCAATCCCACCAATATTTACCTTGCGGAAAACTACGGAATTACCTTTGGAAGATACTTCGAGACGATGGCGTTGCCGACGATTTTGGGCGGATTTACCGCACTGGGAGTGTTGTATCTCATATTCAAAAACAAACTGAAAGAGGCAATCGAAGTCACCGATTTTCAAGACGCGACGATAGAGAAAAAACCGCTTGCGATATTCGGCGCGAGCGTGCTGGGCGTATGCCTCGTATTGTTGGTGATATCCGATTATATAGGCGTTGAAATGTGGGCGTTTGCGGTGCTTGCGCTCGTGGTGCTCGTCGTAGGGTGTCTGATAATTTGCGCCGTGAAAAAGGAAAAACCGATTGAACTTGGACGCACTTTCGCGCGACTTCCGTACGAGCTTATTCCGTTCGTGGTGTCTATGTTTATAATCGTGCTTGCGCTCAAACGCAACGGCGTTGCGGACGAGATTGCAAACGTATTTGCAAAGGCGGGAAGCAACCTCGATATCTTGACGTACGGCGTATCGTCAACGCTTGCGGCAAACCTCATCAACAACATACCTATGAGCGTGCTCTATTCCGTCGTTACGCAAAACGCCTCTCCGTTTGCGGTGTACGCGTCCGTGGTCGGCTCTAATATCGGCGCGTTTTTGACGCCCGTAGGCGCACTTGCGGGAATAATGTTTACGGGACTTTTGAAGTCGCTTGACGTCAAATTCTCTTTTGCGGGCTTTGCAAAGCACGGCGCAGTGGTTGCAATCCCCACGCTTTTTGCCACGCTTGCGGGGCTTTATATAATGCAAGCGATTATGTGAAAAATCGCAAGCAAAACGGCACTGCCGTTTCGGGAGTGATATTGCGACTTCGTCGCAGTGATATTCTCGCTTTGCGAGAGTGATATTTTTGGCTTGTGCCAAAAGTGATATTCGCACTTCGTGCGAGTTGTGGAATATTCTATAAATCAAAAAACACTGTCCGTTCGGGCAGTGTTTTTGTGTTGATATTTGATTGATTAGTTATTTTCTTTTCAAGCGTTTGGAGTGGCGCAAGCGAGAGTGACGATAACTCTTGGCAAGTCCGCCGCCCGACGTTTCACGATAGCGCACGTTGATGTCTTTGCCCGTTTGGTACATAGTTTCCACTACGGCGTCAAAGGAAATTTGGCGTGAGTTGGTGAGGAAGTTGGCAAGCGACACGGCGTTGATTGCGCGCATTGCGGCAACCGCGTTTCGCTCTATGCAAGGAATTTGTACGAGACCTTCGACTGGGTCGCAAGTGAGTCCGAGATGGTGCTCCATTGCGACTTCGGCGGAGTACTCGATTTGGTCAAAGTCCATTCCGAAAAGTTGCGCAAGTGCCGCCGCCGCCATAGAACACGCCGTACCGCATTCCGCTTGGCAACCGCATTCCGCACCGCTTATGGAAGCGTTGGTTTTGACGATATTGCCTATGATACCCGCGGTGCAAAGCGCGTCGATTATATCGTCGTTGGTGAAGGAGTGCGTCTCTTGCTCGTAGCGAAGCACTGCGGGCACGATACCGCACGAACCGCACGTCGGGGCAGTTACGATGACTTCACCTGCGGCGTTTTGCTCGCTCACGGCAAAGGCGTACGCGCATACGAGACGGTTTTCTTTGGTTTGCGGAGTTTCGTCAATGTGGCGTTGTTGATAGAGAATCTTGGCTCTGCGCTCGGTATTGAGACCGCCCGGGAGCACACCGCTTGCTTTGAGCCCTTGTTTGATTGCGTTTTTCATCGCTTCCCAAATCTCGGCAAGATAGGTGCGGATTTCAGCGCCCTCAAAGCGTTCCACGTATTGGGGAATGGTGATTTCCTCCTCGTCGCAATATTCGCGGATTTGTTCGAAAGTGTGGTGAGGATAGACGTCCTCGGGCTCTATCGAACTTTCGCCCTCGACCTCGATTGCACCGCCGCCCACGCTGTAAACGCGCCAAGAGTCCACGACTTTGCCGTTTAGGTCGTATGCAAACAAGTCCATAGTATTGGGGTGCGGAAGGTGAGTGTTTTCAAAATCGAAAACGACGTCCACGGGCTTGGTAAACGTCTTTTTGAGTACGACGTCCGTGCCGTGGCCTTTTCCCGTCTTTGCCAAAGAACCGTAAAGCACGGCTTTGAAAGAAAGCGCACTCTTGTTGCGCTCGGAAAAGAGTTTCGCGGCTTTTTCGGGGCCCATCGTGTGGGAACTCGACGGTCCGCGTCCGATTTTGTACAATTCGGTGAGGCTTTTCATTGGTTACTCCTTATATCGAGGGTATTATAGCACACCTTGCGTTTTTATCAACGCTTTGAGAGCGATAAAGGCGCATAAAATCGCAAAATATTTTTGCGCATACCCCTCAACGATTTGCCAAGCGTATAAAAAGTGTGCTAATATATCACAGTTTTATAGAGATATAAATAGAAATACGTTGCTGCAAGCAAATATTTGCTATAATAGAGTGATATTTGCGCAAGGCGCAAGTGATATTGTTGCTACGCAACAGTGATATTTTTAGCCTTTGGCTAAAATTGATATTCGCACTTTGTGCGAGTTGCGGAGTATTTGGAAGTGCGGCTTTGCCTGGATTCCCACGATCGCATTGCTCCCTCGGAATGACATAAGGAGAAATGCAATTCGGGATTGTTCAAATATATTAGTGCAAAATAGTGGCAATATACATACGAAAAAATCATCGAAAGAAGGTTCGATTATGGTCAGAAACGATTTGAGAAACATTGCAATCATCGCACACGTCGACCACGGCAAAACTACGCTCGTGGACGGTATGCTCAAACAATCGGGCACGTTTAGGGAAAATCAACAAGTAGCAACGTGCGTTATGGACTCGGGTGACCTCGAAAGAGAAAGAGGTATCACCATTTTGGCAAAGAATACGTCCATACATTATAACGGCACCAAAATCAATATCATCGACACACCTGGACACGCGGATTTCTCCGGTGAAGTGGAGCGCGTCCTCAAAATGGTCAATGGCGTCGTGCTTTTGGTAGACGCACAAGAAGGTCCTATGCCTCAAACGCGTTTCGTAGTTGAAAAAGCGTTGGCTTTGGGACTCAAAATCATAATCGTCGTCAACAAAATCGACAAGCCGGACGCAAGACTTTCCGAAGTCGGTGACGAAGTGCTCGAACTTTTGCTCGACCTCGACGCAAGCGACGAGCAACTTCAAAGCCCCATTTTGTATTGCAGCGGTAAACAAGCGACGGCAACTCGCGACTACAACGTCCCCGGCAAAGACCTCAAACCGCTCTTCGATACGATTATCGATTATATCCCCGCTCCCGAAGGCGACGAAAACGGAGAATTGCAACTTCTCGTATCCGCAATCGACTACAACGACTACGTAGGTCGTATCGGCATCGGCAGAATTGAAAGAGGCAAAGTGGATATGGCAAAAGAAGTCGTGGTGTGCGACTACCATAGCGGAATTTCACCGTATAAGAGCAAAATCGTCAACCTCTTCCAAATCGAAGGTTTGAAGAGAGTCCCCGTCGAAAACGCAATGGTGGGTGACATCGTGTGTTTCAGCGGTATAGAGAACATCACCATCGGCAACACTATATGCTCTCCGTCCAAAATCGAGCCCGTGCCTTTTGTCAAGATCGGTGAACCGACTATCGAGATGAACTTCTGCGTCAACGACAGTCCGTTTGCGGGCAAAGAGGGCAAATTCGTCACCTCTCGTCACTTGCGCGACAGACTTTTCAAGGAACTTCTCAAAGACGTATCCTTGCGTGTATATCAAACGGAAAGCGCGGACACTTTCAAAGTGTGCGGTAGAGGTGAAATGCACCTTTCAATCCTCATCGAGACTATGCGTAGAGAGGGTTACGAGTTTGGCGTAAGCACTCCCAAGGTTATTTTTAAGACGATTGACGGCGTGAAGTGCGAACCTATGGAACAACTTTTCATCGACGTACCCGCCGACTGCGTAGGCTCGGTTATGGAGCGTATGGGCGTAAGAAAAGGCGAGCTCGTCACGATGACTCCGTCGGGAAGCAGAATTCGTATGGAATTCAAAGTGCCCGCACGCGGACTTTTCGGATTTAAGAACGAGTTCTTGACGGACACCAAAGGTGAGGGCGTTATGAACCAACTCTTTGCGGGTTACGCACCTTACAAAGGACCTATTCCTCGCAGATTTACGGGTTCGCTCGTAGCGTTCGAGACGGGTGAAGCGGCAACTTACGGACTCTTCAACGCGCAAGACAGAGGCGTGCTCTTCATAGATCCGCAAACGCAAGTTTACGAAGGTATGGTCGTCGGTATGTCTCCGAAGAACGAGGATATTCGCGTCAACGTTTGCAAGCGCAAACACGTCACCAATATGCGTGCCGCGGGATCTGACGAAGCGTTGCGTCTCAACACTCCGCGCAAGTTCAGTCTTGAAGAAGCAATCGAGTTCCTCAACGACGACGAAATGCTTGAAGTAACGCCCAAGAATATCCGTATTCGCAAGGTCATTTTGTCTGGTTCGGAAAGATTGAAGCTCGCGTACGGCAACAAGTCTGAAAAAGAATAAAATAACGCAAAAGCAACTTAATATTGCAAAATAGTATGAAAAAACGCACTTTCGAGTGCGTTTTTTGTATATCTCGATTTATGTGTTGTCGAATAGCGGATAGATAATTACTTTTTCTCGACGTCAATCATACGCCCGCAGTACGGACATTTGACTTGCAAATTATTGCTCGTCTCGGTTATGCCTCCGCAGTAGGGGCACTCGACGGTGTATACACCCAAATCGTCGGGGCGGTTGTTGAGAGGCACTATTTTGGTGTCCTCAATGGTGTAGTTCGTAAGGTATTGCTTTTCGATACACACGCGCACGGCGTCTTGCACGTCTTGGGGTTGCATAGATAGGTGATTTGCAATCTCATTGATATCGCGGAAGCCTTCGCGTTTGATTGCGTCGATGATACGGGCGTATTTCTTTTGAGGTCCGTATTTCACCCACGCCATAGGAGAGCCGTAAAAGCCGAGCACCACGAGCGCAATGCCTACGCCGAGCATAACTTTATATCCGATGCTTGCGTCCTTGTTGGTTGCGCCGATTATTATAAAAACTATACCCACAGGCAAACCTATCGTGAGAAAGATTGCAAGTGCAAGTTGTTTACCTACTGCTTTTTTGAGATTTGAATTTGCGTTTTTCATACTTATATTTTATTGTAAACGTGCGATTTAGTCAATGATTGAATATAATTTGAATTAAATTTTGTGGTTTTTTCATACAAACGTAAAATTTAGTATTGAAAAGTGTACTATTTTAATGTATTATGTAACTATATTTCAATGCGCGCGTGCGCAAAGGGGAAATTATGGCAGATTTGGTAGAAGCAAAGCAAAAGAAGAAGGGGCTCAGCGGGAATATGTGGATGTACGCCCTCGGCGTTATGGGCATCAACCTCGCAATAGGTCTCGTCAACAGCTATCAAGCAGAGTTTTTCAACAATATTCTCGGTGCAAACTTGATGATTTTCGCGGCAATTTTGCTTGCGTCCAAGTTTATATCCATAGTTGCGGACTTCGTTATCGGCAACCTCATCGACAGAGCCAATTTCAAGTCGGGCAAAATGCGTCCGTGGATACTAATATCCGCCTTCCCGCTTGCGGTCGTTACGATGATAACCTTCGTGTTTATTCCGTTCAATGGCAACGCGGCGGGTATGTACGTGTATATCACGTTTATGACCATTTTGTGGAACGTTTCGATGACGCTTGCGGATATTCCGTCGCAAGGTATGCTTGCGCTTTTGTCCAACGACGGCATTGAAAAGAACGACGCGGCGGGTCTTGCCAACACGCTCAAATCAATCGCACTTGCTTGCCCCGGCGTCATCGTTACGATAGTGGGTATGCTCACGGGAAGCGAAGTTACGGGCAGAAAGGAATATCTTATCACCGCGGGCATTATGTGCGGATTGGGACTTATTTTCCAACTCCTTATGTACTTCAAGACCAAGGAAGTGGTTGTATCGCGCACGTCCTCGGCAATGAGCTTCAAAGAGATGTTCAAAGAGCTCAAAAACAACAAAATGCTCATCATTATGTTCTTGACCTACATTCTCGGTTTCGGCAGAAATATCGGTCTCGGAATTGCGGTTCAAGCAACCTATATCCTCGTGCGTGACGGCGTAGACCTTTCGTTCTTGTCCTTCCTCGGCTTCGAGGGCAAACTTTACGGTCCGGCAATCAGCTGGGCAATCGGCATTACGTCGGCGGTTTCGAGTATGGTTACAATCGTATTTAACGCCGCAATCAACAAAAAACTCGGAGAAAAGAAATACTTTATCGGCGCGGGCTTGTACGGCTTTGCGATATCCGTAATAAGCGTCATTATGTACTGCTGCGGAGGCACGGCGTTGCGTAGCTTCTGGGCTATCCTCGTATACCAATTCTTCCTCGGCTTCGCGTACGGTCCGAACGGTTTCTTGCCTATGGTTATGACGTCGGATATCGTCGATTATCAAGAGTGGAAGACGGGCAAGCGTACGGAAGGCACGCAGTTTGCAATACTCTCTATGGCAAACAAACTCTCCAACGCACTCTCCGTCGCAGTGGGCATATTCCTCATCGGTGCAATCGGATTCAGCGCGTCAAAGGCAAGCGGTATCATTGAAACCGCACCCGACACCATATCTTCCTACATCACGGACGATATGCAAAACAAGGCGTGGATTATTTACTTCCTCATACCGGGACTTTGTATGCTTGCAAGCAGTATTCCGATGTTCTTCTACAAGATAGACGAAAAGACCAAAAAGCAAATGAGAGAAGAGCTTGCCGAGCGTAGGGCGGCGGAAGAAGCGGCTCAAAACATCGACAACGACGAGGACGGTCAAGTATTCGAGACGGAAGAAAAACCCGTAGAAAACGAGCCGTTTGAAGAGATTTTGGCGGAGCACTTCGAGGACGAAGAAAAAGAAGTCCAAGCCGAAGAAGACGCCGAAAAAGCGGAAGATACCGACGATAACGACAACAATGACGATAACAACGACGACGGCGGAAATATCGGCGGTGCGGGCTTCGTGGGATAGAATCCGAAAAAACGCAACATAACAAGTGCAAAAAACCTCGCGTTTTGCGAGGTTTTTTCGTTGATTTTTAATGGCTTTTTATATGAGTTTTATATGTTTTTCTTGTAATTTAACTTTGCATTTTACGTGATTTTTCGTTGATTTTTATGCGATTTTTCAACGAAAATTATGTCATTTTTGCAAGTGTTTGCGTGCTTTTGATTTGAGCGTAAAAACAAATTACTGACGCATATCCTTGCCGACGAATTGGATTATCATCGAGTGTTGCTTGTGGCTGAGACGAGAGTAGATACGCTCACCGTAGCGTGCAAGAAGGCGTTCGACGTCAAGGTTGGTGGTGATTATCGTTGCAAGACCTTTTGCTTGGCGTTCCTCTATGACGAGGAGGAGATATTCGACGGTCACGCGTTTGAGCATAGGCTCTGTGCCGAGGTCGTCGATGACGAGCAAGTCCGAGGTGAGCACGTCGTCCATAAGCGCGTTGCGCTCGGCAATGGGTGAGGTGTGCACGGTGAGCATAAGGGAATTAAACTCGTACGCGCTCATTATCTTTGCGCAATATCCTTTTTCAACCACGCCTCTTGCGATTGCGCTTGCAAGGCAAGTTTTGCCCGTGCCGACACCGCCCGTGAAAAGCAAGTTTATGCTCTTGACGGAAGGGAATTTTTCGACGTACTTTTGCATTGACGAATAGAGCTTGGCAAGGTTTTGTTTCTCTTTTTCGTCACGCACGCTATCGAGATTGCAGTCTGCAAAAGAGAAGGGGGCGCGCTTTGAGAGCTCGCACTCGATTTTGAGGTTGTTTACGTAATCGTCAAAGGCGCACTTGCACACTTTGCCGTCCGCTTTGCCCGTGTCTGCGCATATAGGGCATACGGGCTTGTATTGAAAGTCTTTTTCGTCAAATCCGTGCTTTTTGAGTGCGTTTTGATATGCTAAACGTGCTTTTTGCGTATTTTCGGAATTTTCAACGCCTTTTGCCATATCGTCGAAAACGGCAGTGGTATAAGCCCCGTTTGCCTTGGATATTTCAGGTATGGCAAACGCTTTTTGTGCCGTTTCGGCAGCAAGGCGTTGCGCGTTTTCTATCTTTTTTTGACGCTCGGATAGCGTCTTGCGTATAACCCTGTCTTTCATATTACCACTCTATATCCTTCAAACTGTCTATGCTGGTTATCACCGATTGAAGCTCCTCTTGTGAGTAAGTGCGCTCGTCGAAGTCTTTCTCGCGAGGCTTGCTTTGAGAGTTGCTTTGCGGTGTGAATTTCTTTGCTTGTTCCACGCTCGTTATGCCGTTTGCCTTGTAGGAAGAAAGCAATTGATTGATAAACGGCGTTGGGTAGGTCTTGCCCACGGCTTGCTCGGAAGCGTACAAAATAACGTCGTCGGTAAATCCCCACGTAACCGTCCACGTGTGATAATACTCTCTGTCAGTACTCGTTACCGAGCGCGTGCGCCCCGTCTTTTCGATAATCTTCTTGATTTTGGCGTCAAGCTCGATTTGCGCTTGCAAGTACTCGTCAATGCTTTGCGATGTGAGCAAACCTTGTTTATAGAACTTTTCCACGACGGCGTTCATACCGTCGAGAGTGCGCACGTTGCTGATAAAACAGTGATGTGCGATTTTTTTGAGGGCGTCGTCGTCAAAGCCTTTTGCCGTCCACGGCACGATATACACTTCGATTTCGTGGTCGAAAGACTCGTAGTAAACGCCGAGGTTTTTGTTGATGCCGATTGCAATGTCTTTGAGGTGTTCGCGATGCGCTTGATAGTCGAGCATTTCCTCTGCGGTGAAGATGGACATTCTATAAAACTCGTCGAGTTTTTGGTCGAGCTTTTTGAAGTTCTTCGAGCCTTTGAGAGTTTTTGCGGCTGTGAGAATAGCGTCGAGCTCGTATCCCCAGCTTCTCGTCCATTTGAGGAGCATTTGCTTTTCTTCGAGGTCTGCTCCGCCTTTGCGATTGAGGGAAGCAAGCACTTTTTGCATTTGCTCGGATTGCTTGTCGTATTCGTTGAGTTTGTCCTCAACGTCGCTAACCGTGCGTACGCCGTCCGCAACCCAGTTGCGCGCCACCGTCAAAATGTAAGGGTATCTGACGCTCATACCTTTGAGGTTGATGCAATATTGCACGATCATAAGCATTGCGTCTTGCTCCAACTTGCTTTCGTCAAGGAACATATAATACTCGTTGTATTCGTTGGGTGTGAGCATACGCTCGGGGAAGAGCTGTTGAAGGTGCGCGTTGAAATCGTTCCACTTCTCGCTCTTGTATTTCTTGGGTGTTTGCATAGAGCGTTTGAGGCTGAGATATTGCACTTCGAGCGGTTGCTTGGACACGATTTGCACGAGCCCCATATCTTCAAAATAACCGTATGCGGACAAAATCTCGCTCTCGGTCATATCGAGACGTGCGCAAAGCTCTTCGACGGTGTTGGTCTTGCTCGGATTGGAGCAAAGGTAAAGACCGTACAAATACACCTTGATTTGCTTTTCGTCACAATAGGGCAAATGCTCGTTGATAAACAAGTTGTCCACGAGCGTAAACGTATCCATCAAAAAATCGCTTGAAAATCTTGCAAAACTCACTTTTGTTACCTCTTTTTATGCGGAGTTTAATATTAGCACAAAACTTTTCGTCGCAAAAGCAAAAAAAAGACTAAATTTATTTAATTCAATATATAGTGTTTTGCGTGCGCGCGATACCCATTTACGATTGCGCAACCCTTGGCATAAGGTCGAAAATTTGCGGAATTTTTGGACTATAAAACGGCACATAATACGGTGTGCTTTTGTGTAGATAAAACAGATTTACGCAATAGGAAACGGCACACGATACGGTGTGCCGTTTATAAGTTGGCAATACGGTGTGATTTTTAATCTTCGTCTTCGTCCTCGCCGTCCAAAATGCGCCTATACGGCTCGGTGTCGTATTTCGAGGGGTGCGGAAGAGGAATATGTGCCGCAATCATCGCTTTTTTGAGCGCGAACGTAAAGGGAAGCCCGAGAACGAGGCAAGTGATAAGTTGGGACGCCAAAATCTCGAACATAGAGATATAATACACGCTCGACGCGTCGTTGAGCACGAAAATGAGCGGAACGAGCAGAGTGTTTGCAAGGATAGGCGGTATGGTGGAAAGCAAAGGCTTTCTGCGGAGCAAATACGTGCCTACCGCGCCGATGAGCGTTGCAAGCGTGCCGAGAACCATATCGAACACTCCGAACGGGGAGAAAAAGAAGTTGGTGAAGAAACAACCTATTGTAAGCCCCGGGATAGCTTCGGGGAAGATGAGAGGAAGCAAAACCAAAATTTCCGATATGCGAAACTGTATCGGACCGAACGATATTGCTGACAATGCTACCGATAGGGCAAAATACAAAGCGGCTATAATACCCGCCCTTGCCACGTAAATAAGGGACTTTTTCAAAATTCACCTCGGTTTTTTTTATTGATGGGTATTGCCGACACCATCGATATTATGTTATCATATAAAAATGCAAAAGGCAAACGCATTTGACTCAAAACGGTGCGATTGCATATAATAATTCTTGCAAGGAGCGGATATGAACAGATTTGACGATTTGAGTTGTCTGGATACGGCGTTTAAGTCGGGCGCATTCTTATGCTCGCAAGACAACGTGATGGTCGCAAGTTGGGGACTTGTGGGCGTGATGTGGGGCAAGCGCGTTTTCGTCGCACCCGTGCGTGAAAGTCGTTACACAAAAGAATGCATTGACCGTTCGAGCAGTTTTGCGGTGTGTATACCTCGTCCGTTCGATATGCTTGACGCAATAAAATTTTGCGGAAGTAAAAGCGGGCGCGAGTATGATAAATGGGCGGAATGCGGGCTTGAAAAAAGAAAAGCGAAAAGCATAGACGCAACGCTCGTTGGCGGTTGCAGAAAGTACTTCGAATGCAAGGTTATAGGCAAAGTTTCTATGGACGGAATGGATATCTCCAAAGTGCAAAAGTGGTATCCGCAAGAGGATTTGCACACCTTTTATTTTGGTGAAATAGTTGAGGAATACTGATGAAAATTTGGGCAAAAGTGATGCAAGGTGACAAGATAAAAAAGGACGTTATTTACGAGAGCGAGCTTGCTCTCACGCCGTCCAATTTCCAAACGATGTTGCAAGAGATTGCGTATAGAGTGGATATAGCAACGCCTATTTCGCTTCCGTCGCACTTCAAGCACTTCGAGCGTTTCAATCGCGTAAAATACATACCGCGCGACTTTATAGAAGAGGCGGATTTCACCTCTTTCGTGCTTGAAAGAGTGGTTGAAAACAAAAAGCTCAAACAGTTTTATATCTGATACGATTTGCATCGCAAAACGCAAAATAGCAAGTTTATTTATGCAAAAACGCACGATAATCGTGCGTTTTTGCTATTTATCGGCAAAAATCAAAAAAGACGATATCGCGATAAAGTAATAAAACCGAAAGGGCATAAAACGAGCGATTGAACGAAAATTTTTATGCGTGAATATAAGCACCCGTTTTGAAAACACTATATAAAACGGAGGCTATATGGCATCGGGAATTGTAAGAAGAATAGACGAACTCGGACGCATCGTCATACCCAAGGAAATGCGCAAAACTATGCGACTTCAAGTGGGGGACGAGATGGAAATTACGTCAAGCGGAGATACGCTTACGCTTCGTAGGTATAGCGGATTTCAAAGCGTGTTGGCGGAGGCAAAATCGGTTGCGCGAGAACTCGCCAAAGCGGTTGACGCCGACGTGCTTTTTGCAAGCGCAAACGCGGTGACGGTTGCCGAGGGCAAGAATAAAAAGGCGTACGAAAACGCGCGTCTTACCGACTCTTTTTGCGCGACGGTGCGAGAGAGAAAGACGGATATTCTTCACGGTGAAGACCTAAATCACGTCTTTGAGGATAGAGCGTGCAATTGCTCTTTTATGGTGGTTGAACCCGTCGTGGTCGGCGGTGATTTGATAGGCGCGGCAATGATGCTTATCGACTCTTTGCCAAGCGACGTCGCAAGGGCGTATTTGCACTTTTGCGTGCAGTTGATAGAGGCAAGCCTTGGTTAAAAAGCGTAGCAAAAGCGTTGAGGCGCAAGGTGAGGACGGATTGAATAAAGCTGTCAACAAGCGTATTACGTCGGGTGCGGCGGTGCTTGCTATCGGAAGCGTCGTGGCAAAAATGCTCGGCGCGCTTTATCGCGTTCCGCTCACCAATATACTCGGCGCGGAAGGTATGGGAATGTATCAGTTGATTTTTCCCGTATACGCGCTGTTTATGGTGCTTGCGACGGCGGGTATTCCCACTGCGCTTTCTCGAATAGTGGCGGAAAAGCGCGCGCTCGGTGAGCCTACCAAAAAATATCTCGCGTCGGCTATGCTCGTGCTTTGTGCGATGGGCACGCTTTGTGCGTTGCTCACGTTTTGTCTTGCAAAACCGCTTGCAAAATGGCAAGGCAATCAAGACACTTACGTAGGATTTATGATAATCGCGCCCGCAATAATTTTGACGGGGATAATATCGGGTTTTCGAGGTTGGTTTCAAGGTCAAATGTATATGTTGCCTACCGCAGTTTCCAACGTTTTGGAGCAAGTGGTTAAACTGTCTTTGGGCATAGGACTGTCTATTGCGTTTATGACAAAAGGCTTGATATACGGCGTGTCGGGTGCGGTGCTCGGAGTGACGGCAAGCGAAGCGGTGACGGTGGTGTATATGCTTATCACCTATCTCGTGCGCGGTCGCAAGGATGAAAAGGAAAAATTGAAAGTTACCGCGGACGAGTCGAGGGCTATGTTCAAGGTGGCTTTCCCCATTGCAATCGTTGCAATACTTATGCCTTTGTCAAACTTTTTTGACAGCATCATAGTGGTCAATATGCTCAAAATTTTCGGGCACACGCAGTCGGTGGCAACGGCAAGATACGGCATTTTTTCAGGTCCAGTAAACTCGCTGATCAATATGCCGATAGTTGCGATTATGTCGCTTGCGGTGGCAATCGTGCCGTCGGTGTCCACGTCGAGGGTGCGCCTCGATATAGACTCGGTTATGCTAAAAAGCAGACTTTGCGTCAAACTTGCTTACCTTTTGGGCGTTCCTTTTGCGTTTTTCTTTGCCGTTTTTGCGGAAAATATAATAAGACTTATATATCCCGCCTTGTCGGTTGAAAACCTTGCGGTGGCGGTAAATTTGCTTCGTATAACGTCGGCAAACGTCGTTTTGCTTGCGGTTATGCAAATTTACGTTTCGCTATTACAAGCACTTGATAAGACTAAATATGCGGTATTAAGTCTCGTTTGTGCGATTTGCATCAAAATAATGCTATCGTTGGTGCTGGTGAGATATATAGGCGTAAACGGCGCGGGAATTGCCTCTTTGAGTTTGAGCGCGATTGCGCTTTTGGGCGTGAATGTGGCGTATTTCAAAACTTGCGGAATGCATCTTGAAAAAAACGTTGGCTTAAATCTGCTTTCGGGTGTTATAATGGCTTTGTCGGCAATGGTTGCCACGCTTTTGAAAAACGACTTGATTACGCTCGTCGTCGGTGCTATTATATGTGCCGTAGTGTACGTGTGGACGGTTTTTCTGTTCGGACTTATAAGCAAAGACGATATCCCTTATCTTCCGCTCAAAAGATTGCTCGGAGCGTTGCATAGGGTTATTCGTTTCTGGGAGTATAAAAATGAAACTTGATCAAATTCTCAAATTATCTTATCAGCGTTACATAGTCGCGGACTTTTTGGCTACGACTTTTTTTAATAAGCGCATTGCGCTCGTGGTTGACGGCATAGAGGCAAAGGACGTCGAAAACGTCAAAACGAAGCTTCTCGACGCGTACGGTGACGTTGTAGTTACGGTGGAAGCGGACGGTCAAGACGTGCAAACGACGGTGAACGATTTGCCGAGCGATTTTGACACTCTTATGATAGAACCGATGTCGCTTACGGAGTGTAAGCGTTTCGATTTCACCGATTTGGAACAAATTATGCACCGCTTGCGTGCCGACGACGGTTGCGAGTGGGATAGAGCGCAAACGCACGAAAGTATACGCATCAACCTCATCGAAGAGGCGTACGAACTCGTCGAGGCAATCGATATGGAAAACGCCGATATGATGAAGGAAGAGTGCGGGGATATCCTTATGCAAGCGGTGTTCCACGCCGAGATCGCGCAAAAGAACGGTGAATTTGATTATATCGATATGATATCCGGTCTTTGCAGAAAACTCATTGACAGACACACGCATATATTCGGCTCAAATCACGCAGACAACGCCGACGAAGCATTGGTATTTTGGGAAGAGGCAAAGAAGAAGGAAAAACACTATACTTCCGCTTCCGACGAAATGGACAGAATACCCAAGAATTTGCCAAGTTTGCTCTATGCCGAAAAATTGCAAAAGAAAGCCAAAAAAGTGGGCTTCGATTGGGACGACGTGTCTTGCGCCTACGACAAGGTTGCCGAGGAAACGCAAGAGCTTAAAGAAGCAAACCCCGAGCATCGCGCGGAAGAGGCGGGAGATTTGCTCTTTGCGGTGGTAAACGTGCTTCGTTTCTACAAGATAGACCCCGAAATGGCGTTGCACGAGGCAAATCACAAGTTTTTCCGTCGCTTCAAAGCGGTTGAGGACGCAATCAAAGCGCAAGGAAAAGAGATGAAAGATTGCACTCTCGAAGAAATGGACGCCGTTTGGAATCAAGTTAAAAAGCAAGAAAACGACGATTAATCATAAAGCCCTTACGGGGTGATATTGCGCCATCGGCGCAGTGATATTCTCGCTATGCGAGAGTGATATTTTTGGCTTGCGCCAAAAGTGATATTCGCACTTCGTGCGAGTTGAGGAATATCTTTATATGCGACTTTCGTCTAGATTCCCACGCTTACGCTCGGAATTACGTAAGGAAGAATAGAAATTGGATAAGGCTATGCCTTCCAAAATTATTAATTACTAATTAATAATTATTAATTGAAAGGAAAACTAAGTATCGATGTCCTTGACCATTGGTAACGTAAAACTCAATAGCAATATCGTCTTTGCACCCATCGCGGGATTTTCCGAGGTGGGGTTTAGACATTTGTGCGCCAAATTCGGCGCGGGGCTTACGTATACCGAACTCGTCAGTGCAAAAGGTCTCGTATTTGGCAACAAAGGCACGGAAGAGCTGATTGCCACCACGCCTATTGAAACGCCGTGTGCGGTGCAACTTTTCGGAAGCGACCCCGAGTTTATGTACAAGGCGGCTGCCGACGAGAGACTCAAAAAATTCGATATAGTGGATATTAATATGGGGTGTCCCGTGCGAAAGGTGTTCGGCAACGGCGACGGAAGCGCGCTTATGGCAAATCCGTCACTTATAACCGAAATCGTGCAAGCGGTCTCGGAAGGTGCAAAACGACCCGTAACCGTGAAAATGCGGGCGGGTATCGAAATCGGAAAGCCTCTTGCTGTTGAGTGTGCGATTGCCGCTCAAAAAGGCGGTGTAAGCGCGGTTACCGTGCACCCGAGATATAGAGAGCAATATTATAGCGGAGATTGCGATTATTCCATAATTCGCGATGTTAAGAACGCCGTTGATATTCCCGTCATTGCCAACGGAAATATAATCGACGCGCAAAGCCTTGAAAACGTGCGCGAAATCACGGGTGCGGACGGATTTATGATAGGACGAGGCGCACTCGGAAGACCGTATATATTTGCCGAACTTCGCGGAGAAAAGCCCGAGATTGACGTGAAATCGCTCATATACGAACATATATCCGTGCTTCGAGAGTTTATGGCGGACTTTACGGTGGCAAACGTTATGAAACTGCAACTTTGCTATTACGCGCGCGGTGGTAAAAACGCAAAAGCCGTGCGTGTTGAAATCGGCAAAGCAAAATCTCTTGACGATATATTTGCTATTGTGGAAACGTATTTTGATTGAGACATTTGACTGATTTTTGATATACAATATAAAAACCGTATCGTTCGATAGCGACGAGCGATACTCGGGCGTGTGAAAACCGACGGATTTTCACACGTTTTTTATTGCCGATTGTAAAGAAAAATTTAGATTGAAAATATGTTTTGCTAATGTACTCGGCGTAAAATTCGTTGTATAATATAATCACCAAATAGGAGGTGTGATATGTCAAAGAAACCATCAAAAAGTGCAATCAATCAAATAATCACGTATATGCTTATCCTTGCGGCGTTGCTCGGTATCGTTACGATTATCCTCGTTGCGGAAGGCACTTATAAATACGAAGGTATATGGTGCGGACTTGCAACTACGCTCGTGCTTGCTCTTGCGGGGGCGTGGTACGGTTGGAACAATGCAAAGTTGCCCGGTGTCGGCGGAAAGGTCGCTTACGTGCTCACGGTACTTATCATATTGGCAACTATATTGTTCGTTCCGCTTTACTTGTTTGCATAAGGCACAAACGAAAAACAAAAGAAGACGTCCGTAAGGGCGTCTTTTTTTTGTCCGAACGCAATACAAAACTGCAAAATGGAATTGCGCAAAGCGAAGCGGATAACGATATAACGACGCGGCGGCGGAAAACGCGGTTGTAAATAACTTGAAAAGTGCTGGTAAAAGTGATATTATACAGATATCTGAAAGGAAGTGAAATATGGCGTTTAATATTGTGTTGGTTGAGCCCGAAATCCCGCAAAACACGGGCAATATAGTGCGAACGGCGGCGGCAACGGGTTGTCACGTGCATTTGATAAAGCCGATAGGCTTCGATATAAGCGACAAGGCGTTGAAGCGCGCGGGGCTCGATTATTGGCATTTGACGGATTTCAACGTGTACGAAAATCTTGACGAATTCTTTGAAAAGCACGCAAGCGGACGCGTGCATAGGCTCTCTGACGGAAGTTGGCATATAGACGGCAATGATACGGAGGGCGACGAGGCGCATTTCTATTTTTGCTCCACCAAGGCAAGCAAGAGATACGATGAGGCAAAGTTCGGTGAAAACGATTTCTTGTTTTTCGGTCGCGAATCAAAGGGGTTGCCCGAAGAACTTCTTCACGACAATTACGATATGACTATACGCATACCTATGGTAAAAGAGGCGCGCTCGCTCAATCTTTCAAACTCCGTCGCAATCGTAGTTTACGAGGGAATGAGGCAACTCGGATTTGAAAATTTGCTGTGCGAAGGTCATCTTACAAAATTTTGATAATACACGATAAGTGTTGCAAAAATGACGTGTTTTGCGCAAAACGCCGAAAAATCGGCGTTTTTTCATATTTTGAAACGTATTAATAACACGATAAGTGTACAAACAAATAAAAACAAAACACGATATGTGTTGCAATAGTGAAGCGAGTGCCATTGAATAAACGCAATCGTTTTGATATGCTAATTGCGCTATGCGTTCTAATATCTGCACTATATACGTAAAAATAAGAAATTTCTTGCTCTTTTCACGCACGTGTGATATACTTATTATCGCTAAAAATATATTGATAATTTATTTTATCCGTACAGTTTTGGCAAACTAAATACGTAAATCCATTTTCTTAACAAGGAGAATTTTTATGGCAAAACTTACAATCCGCGATGTAGACGTCAAGGGCAAAAAGTGTTTGGTGCGTTGCGATTTCAACGTTCCTATGGTTGACGGTGTGATTACCGACGAAAACCGTATCAACGGCGCACTTCCGACAATTCAATATCTCGTTGACCACGGCGCAAAAGTTATTCTTTGCTCGCATATGGGCAAACCGCACAACATTTTCACAGAAGGTTTTGGTCTCAACAAAAAAGAAAAGAAGGCTGTCGAAGCTCTTCCCCAAGAGGAGCAAGCGGCTGCAAAAGCAGAGTATATCGCAAAGGCTCTCAAAAACGACCCCAAGAAGTTCACTTTGAAGCCCGTAGCAGATAGACTTGCACAAATTTTCCCCGGCAAAGTCACCTTTGCAACCGATCTCGTAGGCGAAGACGCGCACAAGAAAGTCGCAGAGCTCAAAGACGGTGAAATCGTGCTTTTGGAAAACACTCGTTTTGACGCCGGTGAAGAGAAAAACAGCGAAGAACTTTGCCGTAAACTTGCAGATTTCTGCGACGTATACGTCAACGACGCGTTCGGCACTGCACACCGCGCGCACGCAACCACCGCGGGTATCGTTCAATACGGTTTTGCACCCGTCGCTGTCAGCGGTTTCCTTATTGAAAAGGAACTCAAATTCCTCGGCAACGCAATCGAGAACCCCGTTCGTCCTTTCGTAGCGATTTTGGGCGGTGCAAAAGTTGCCGACAAACTCAACGTCATTGACAATCTCCTCAACAAATGCGACACGCTCATCATCGGTGGCGGTATGGCTTACACCTTCATCAAGGCACAAGGCGGCAGCGTAGGTCTCTCCCTCGTTGACGACGAGAAGATCGATTACTGCAAGAATATGCTCGAAAAGGCAAAAACTCTCGGCAAGACCATCTATTTGCCCATCGATACCGCAACTTGCGCAGGTTTCCCCGATCCTATCGACGCACACGTTGACATTGAATATTACGACAGCTTCAACATTCCTTCCGACAGAGAAGGTCTCGACATCGGTCCGAAGACGCAAGAACTCTTCGCATCAGTCGTCAAGAGCGCAAAGACCGTCGTTTGGAACGGACCTATGGGTGTTTTTGAAAATCCGCAACTTGCACAAGGCACGAACGCCGTCGCAAAAGCAATGGCAGAAACCGACGCAACCACTATCATCGGTGGCGGTGACTCCGCCGCAGCCGTCGCACAACTCGGCTACGCCGACAAGATGACCCACATCTCCACGGGTGGCGGAGCGTCTTTGGAGTTCCTTGAAGGTAAGGTTCTCCCCGGCATCGCCTGCTTGAATGACAGTGCGAATTGACGAATAACCGCGTCAGTGCACGCTCGTTGCAAAATCACGTACGCACAAGTACGTTGGGTTTTGCTCCGAGCGCACACTTTCTTGTTCTTCATCCAATTCGCGCAGTCATTATACGACCAATTAACCTACTTCAAACCCGAAGCGGTGAAGAACAAACAATCCATAAATAAAAATTTTTCGAGGTATATTATGAGAAAACCTATCATTGCTGGCAACTGGAAAATGAACAACACTATCGCCGATACCAAGGCGCTTATCACCGATCTCGCTCCGCTCGTTAAAGACGCAAAATGCGACGTCGTTATCTGCACTCCGTACACCGATCTCGCAACCGCAGTCGAGATGACCAAAGGCACGAATATCAAAGTTGGTGCAGAGAACGTGCACTGGGCAGAAAAAGGTGCTTTCACGGGTGAAATTTCCGCAAAAATGCTCGTTGAACTCGGCGTTGAATACGTCATCATCGGTCACTCCGAGCGTCGTCAATACTTCGGTGAGACGGACGCAACCGTAAACGCTCGTGCAAAAGCGGCTCTTGCTGCGGGGCTCAAACCCATCATCTGCGTGGGTGAAACGCTCGAAGAGAGAGAAAACGGCAAGGTTGAAGAAGTGCTCGTTCGTCAAACCAAGGGTGCATTTGACGGTATCGACAAAGACGAACTCGACAATATCGTCATCGCATACGAACCCGTTTGGGCAATCGGCACGGGCAAAACCGCAACGGCGGAAGTCGCAAACGAGACTATCGCAATCATTCGCAACACTATGGCAGAGCTTTATTGCCCCAAGTGCGCAGAAAACCGCGTTCGTATCCAATACGGCGGAAGTATGAACCCCAAGAACGTCAAAGAACTTATGGCAATGCCCGAAATCGACGGCGGTCTCATCGGCGGTGCTTCTTTGAAAGCGGTTGACTTCTCACAAGTTGTAAACTACTGATATTTCACGAAAATCGGCGGTCTAACCGCCTCAAAGGACAACTATGAAAAAACTTGTTTTGGTAGTTATGGACGGTGTAGGCAAGTCTAAAACGGGACTTGGCGACGCCGTTACTATGGCAAATACTCCCACTCTCGACAAACTCTTGCAAGAGTGCCCTAATACCTATATCAAAGCGCACGGAACGGCAGTCGGCCTTCCCAGCGACGACGATATGGGCAACAGTGAAGTGGGACACAACGCTCTCGGCTGCGGTCAAGTCTATTCGCAAGGCGCAAAACTCGTTGAAGAAGCAATCGAAAGCGGTGATATTTTCAATTCTTCCGCGTGGCAAGAACTCAAAGACAATTGCGTCAATAACGCTTCTACGATGCACTTTATCGGATTGCTCTCCGACGGCAACGTTCACAGCAATATCGGACATCTAATCGCGTTGATTAAGGGTGCAAAGCGTGACGGTATCAAACACGTGCGCGTTCACGTATTGCTTGACGGAAGAGACGTTCCCGCAACTAGCGCACTCACTTACGTCGACGAGCTCGAAAGTGCGATAGCGTCTTTGAACGACGCCGATTTCGACGCTTGCATCGCAAGCGGAGGTGGCCGTATGAAGATAACGATGGACAGATATTTTGCCAACTGGGATATGGTAAAAGCGGGCTTCTATACGCACGTTTACGGTGAAGGCAGAGGCTTTGAGTCCGCAACGCAAGCGATTGAAACCTACCGCAACGAAAACCCCGGCGTTATCGACCAAGATTTGCCCGCGTTCGTCGTAGTCAAGAACGGCAAACCCGTCGGCGCAATGCACGATAACGACAGCGTAATCCTCTTCAATTTCCGCGGTGATCGTGCAATCGAAATCTCTATGGCTTTCGACAACGCCGATTTCAACGGTTTTGACAGAGGCAATATGCCCAAGGTGCTTTACGCGGGTATGCTCCAATACGACGGAGACTTGCATTTGCCCACTCGCTTCCTCGTCGAACCGCCAAAAATCAAATATACGTTGAGCGAATTTTTGGTCAACAAAGGCGTCAAATCTTACGCCGTGTCCGAGACTCAAAAATACGGGCACGTCACGTATTTCTGGAACGGTAACCGCTCCGAAAAATTCAGCGACGACCTCGAAGTGTGGGAAGAAGTGCCTTCCGACAAGGTATCCTTCGACCAACGCCCGTGGATGAAGTCCGCGGAAGTTACCGACAAGGTTATCGAGGCAATCGAGAGCGAGCAATACGGCTTTATCCGTTGCAATTATCCCAACGGTGATATGGTCGGTCACACGGGTAGCCTTGACGCAACCATTATCGGTGTCGAAGCGGTGGATCTTGCACTTGCAAGACTCCTTCCCGTCGTCAAAAAGCACGATTACGCACTCATCGTAACCGCAGACCACGGCAACGCCGACGAGATGCTCGAAAAGAACAAAAAAGGCGTCATCTCCGTCCGTACCGCGCACTCTCTCAATCCCGTGCCCTTCATCGTTTACAATTACGATTGTGAAATAGCCGACGGTGCTTTCGGATTGTCCGACGTGGCAGCAACGGCAGTGAAGATTATGGGGTATACTCCCGATCCTCACTGGGACGCGCCCATAATCCGCTAAACGGCGAATAGCTTTGTCAAAGCCCCTTGTTCATCAACTCACGTACGCATTAGTACGTTAGGGTTGCTGTCCAAGGGGCTTTTTCGCGCTCTTCATCCGTTTAGCGAATTATGGATTAATCCAAGTGTGAATAGGGGGCAGTCGTAACCCCTTAAATTTAATCACCCCCTCTTTCCGGACACGCCGGCATTTCTCACCCCACTCGGTTAGGGATATTTCCCTACATAATTGCTCGTCGCTCGCGGGGGAGACATTTGGCACGCGCATAGATAGGGACATTTCACTCGTTATGCCACTTCGTCTGCGTGGCGGCTACGCAACAAAATGCCACGCATTCTCGTACTAATCGTCGAGCTTGGCACAAAGACGCTCGTCGCCTTGCGACTCGAAGCTCCGAATAAACACATTCCGTTAATACGAACGCTCCGAACGAGTAAAAAAAATACCATCGCAAAGCGATGGTATAATTTCTAATATTCCATATTTAGTTTTACTTTATCAAGTCTTCTCGAACGTATTCTTGCACGTCGGGGACTGGGGATTCCTTGCGATAGGAGAGTTTGAGGAACAAAGGCGTGAGGAGGGAAGATACGATGATCAGTATCAAAACGAAGGGCATAATAGAGGGATCGATTATGTTGCTGTCTACGCCTTTTTGTGCACAGACGAGCACGACTTCCGCTCTTGCCATCATACCGATACCCACGCGCAAGCTGTCCTTGAAGGAGTATTTGCAAATGAGCGAGCCGAGACCGCAACCGAGCACTTTGCCGACGAGGCCTGCCGCAACGAACGCAAAGCCGAAGCCTATCATTGCGGGGGAGATTGAACCGAAGTCGGCGTTGATACCGATATTGGCAAAGAAGACGGGAGCGAAAATCATATAGTTGCTGACCTCGACCTTTCTGTCGATATATCCAGCTTCGCTGAGTGTTGCAAGCATAATGCCTGCCACGTACGCGCCCGTGATGTCCGCAACACCGAACCACTCTTCCGCCGCGTACGCAAACAAGAACGCCATTGCAAAGCCGATAATAGGTATACGTCTATGGTGTTCGGGGTGGCGTTTGAGGTAGTGTTTGAGGAGAAAATGAAGCACGAGACCTACGGAAATAGCCGCAGCGAAAAATCCTACCATTTTGCCGACTGCGATACCTACGCCTTTTAGGTCGCTACCTTTGTCGAGGCTTATGAAGAGCGAGAGCAAAATGACGCCGATGATGTCGTCGAGGATTGCCGCCGCGATTATGGAAGTGCCGACTTTTGAATTGATTTTGCCAAGTTCTTTTAGCACCGCAACTGTGATACTCACCGACGTTGCCGCCAAAATCGTGCCGTAAAAGAGGTTGGTTATCACTTGGTGTTGGCTCATATCCTTAAAACCGCCGTTGAACGCCGCGGATACCAAAAATCCGAGACCGACGGGGAAGATTACGCCGAGCGAAGTTATTACGATTGAGGGAATACCGCAAGTTTTGAATTGTTTTACGTCCGTTTCGAGACCCGCGGAGAACATAATCAATATTACGCCGATTTTTGCAAGGAATTTAAGTCCCTCGGTGGTATCTTCCGTGAAAATGCGTTGACCGGGAATGAGCTTGATAAGTCCCAAAAGTATACCCGCGACGAGCATACCCACGACTTGCGGAAGTCCGATTTTTTTGCCGAGAAGAGAGAATAGTTTGGTGCAAAGCAGTATCAGTGCCAACGGAAGAAGAATCTCAAAATAGGCTATGTCGGATAAGGTTTGCGTAAACATAAATATACTTCCTTTGCTTTTATGTAGATTGTTATACGCTCTTAAAAATTTTTCGTCAAGCGTTTTGATAACGTAGAATAACATATATTTTGTATGCAAAAAGTATTAAAAACCATTAAAAATTGTGCCTAAAACCCCGCGACGGGCACAAAATATAGATTTTGTTTGACTTTATTATATATAGTTGATAAAATAATCACGTAAATGCGCGCGTAAATGTCAGAAATACACGCATCGCGTGCACGGAGCAGAATTGGATTTTCTATCGTTCCTGACCGAAGTTATTTCCGTTATCGTCGGGCTTGCCAAGACGATTGCGGGACTTGCGGTGGTCGGATGCATATTTTTACTGATAAGACTTTTGCCTAGTCGCATTCGCGGGTTTGTTTCCGCGATTGCTACTTCGCTTTTGTTTTTTGCACTGTTTAAGAGCACGGTGCAACAGTTTACCTTTTTCGCGATTAAGACTTCCATTCTCTACATAGCGCTTATCAACATTACGGCAATCACCGTATTGTTCGGATTATATTTTGCAACGTATTGCGGTTGTATTTTTTCAAAAGTTACGCGCAGTACCCACACGTTTACTCCGCCTCGGAAGTGGAGCGAAGTGCAGTATTTATCTAGGCACGACGATATAGTCGCGTCCAATTCCTATTTGCGGATTTCACCCGTTATTTTGCAATAATTTTCTTTTCTTCTCGAAGACGGCATTATTGCGCCGTTTTCGGGCTACACATAAGCGCGCGTGCGCGCGTATATGCGCACGCAATTAAACCTCAGGAGAAAAAATCACAATGTTAAAAGTTGAAAATCTTAAAAAGACGTATCCCAAGAGCGACAGAGTCGCAGTCGACAATATTTCGTTTGAATTGAAGCCCGGTGAAATTTTCGGTTTCCTCGGACAAAACGGCGCGGGCAAATCCACCACGATCAAGTGCCTCACGGGTATCTTGCCCTTTGACAGCGGTACGATTACCATTTGCGGTCACGACATCGTAAAAGAGCCTATCAAGGCAAAAATGGAAATGGGTTACGTCCCCGACAACCACTCTGTTTACGAAAAACTTACGGGTAGGGAATACGTCAACTACGTCGCGGACCTTTACAAAGTGCCCGCTCTCGTGAGAACGGAAAGAATTGACAGATACGCCAAGCTCTTCAAGCTCGAAGCGGCTATCGACAGACAAATCAAGTCTTACTCTCACGGTATGAAACAAAAAATCTGCATTATTGCGGCGCTTATCCACGATCCCAAACTTTGGGTGCTCGACGAGCCGATGATGGGTCTCGACCCGCAATCCACTGCGGAAATCATCTCGTATATGAGAGAGCATTGCGCAAAAGGCAATACGGTGTTCTTTTCAAGCCACAACCTCGATCTCGTAAAGAAACTTTGCCACAGAGCCGCAATCGTCAACGACGGACACCTCATCGACATTATCGACCTTGCGGGCAACGACAAGAACAAGGCAAACCTCGAAGAGACGTTCTTCCGCGTTACGGGTACGTACGAGCAAAGATTGTTCGAGGACTACGTTGCGCAAGAGAGTGCGGATATGCGTCCCGACATTCCGTCCGTTCAAGACGTCGAAGAAATCGTTGAGGAACAAGACGCAGTCGAAGAAATCAACGCGGAGGAAGAGCAAAAATGAAAGGCGAATTCTCAATGCAAAGCGTGAGAACGCTGTTCCGTCTCGACCTCAAATCGAGGTTCGGTTCGACGCAAAAGACCACGCCTCTCAAAAAATTGGCGCAATACGGCAACTATCTGTTTTTCCTCATAGTTTACGCCGTGCTTGCGGTGGGCGTGTATTATCTCACCAACGTATTCGTAAGACGTTCGGGCTTGCGTATGGAGTTTTTGGTTATCGCGGCAACGCTGACGATAACCCTTGCAACCATTATCGCGACGGGCAACGTCATCAAAAACTTGTATCAAAACGGTGACAACGAGATGTTGTTGCGCTTCCCCGTAAGCGGAAAAGAAATCCTCGTTGCCAAATCCATATACTGCTATTTGCACAATCTCGTGGTGTGCTTGCTCACGATGTTGCCGTTCTATATCTCGTTCGGCATTATCACGGGCGCACGCGTGGGCGACTATTTCTCGTATATAGGCATCACGCTTCTTTCCACGCTCGTTCCGTTCTTTATTGCAAATATCATAGCCGTCCCCGTTATGAAGGTTATGAACGCGGTGAAGAACCAATTCTTGCTTATACTTATACTCACGATCATCGTGGTGTGCGTGGTGTTTGCCTTCTACCTCGTGTCCCTCGGCAACGTCTTGACGTACTTGAAGGACTCAAAGCAAACCATTTTCTCCGCGGATATGATTGCGAGATATCAAAAGTTTGCACGCAACGCGTACCCCTTCAATTGGTATGCGGAGATAATCAACGGCAAGATTTACGGCGGACTTTCCGCGGGCAAATACGCATTGAGATTTTTGTATCTCATTCTCATCAACGGTGCGTTGGGCGTTGCGGCGTACTTCGTCACCACAAGAGAATATTACAAGACTATCCTCTACGGCATCGAGACTCAAAAGGCGTCTTTCAAAAAGAAAATCAAAGACGTGCGCCGTCCCGTGTCCTACGCGCTTTTCAGACGTGAGTTCTATCTCATTTTGAGAAGTTTCAACTATTCCTTCCAATACTTCGCAATGGCGTTTGCAGCGCCCGTAATGGTGTTCTACTGCAACCGTCTTGCCGCTTCTATGGGAACGAAGAGCATAGGCGCGGATATTATGCCCGGGCTTACGCTTATGGTTATCGTGCTCTTTATCACGATAATAGTGTCGTTTGCTTCCACTTGCATTTCGAGAGAAGGCGCGTGCTTCTATCACACCAAGGTTATTCCCGTAAGCTATACGCACCAAATTCTCGTCAAGTTCTTCCTTTACTCCTTGACGGGTACGATATCCAACGCTTTGTGCTGTGCGCTCTCGGGCGGATATTATTCCAGCGAAGCGGGCGGAAGAGTGCTTTCCGCGCTTGACGTGGGCGCAATCTTCGGTATTGCGGAAATGCTCGTTATAAGCCTCACGAGCCTCAGTATGCTCGCGGATATCAAATCTCCGACGTTCAACGTATCGGGTGACGGTGAGTTGGTCTCCGCCAACAAGAACGTCGCTCTTGCAATGACGATAGGTATTTTGGTTGCCGTTATATACGGATTGTTTACGATGATTTTCAGCTTCTTGCCCTTGACGATCGGCGGTAAAACGCTTATTGCGGCGGGTGACACGAGCACGATTTACCTCATTTTGAGCGTGGTATCGTTGATATTGCTCGGCGGTTCGCTCGCGGGCTTGTTCGTCAACCTCAACAAGAAGTATATGAATATCATTCCGTAAGGCATAGGAAACGAAAGTATGAAAAAAGTAATGATAGGTATTCTTATCCTCATTCCGATAATCATCGTGTTTATAGTCGCGATGGTTTCGGCAATCGTATCTACGCAAGCGTGGATATCCGTCGAGGATTTGAAACTCCAAATAAAAGGTACGGATATAGAGGCGGAGACGGTCACTTATTCGCTTGACGAGCTTGGCTCGAATATAGTGAATTTGTACGACAAAATCGACGTCGTGGTATTGCCCGAAAAAGCCAACAAGTACGTCATCGAATGGCAAATCGTGGGCGATATCACCTATACCGACCAAGATTATAAGGCAAAATACGACAAATACTGCCAAGAGTACGCTGCCAAGAAAGCGGAGCTTGAAAGTAGAAATTATCCCAACTTTACCGATGCAAACGAACAAAGAGCGTTCAATAACGCAGTATACAAGTACGGTTCGAGTGCGGACTCCACGAAGATAATCTCCGCTATGGCAAACGAACTCGTGGATACGGTATATCCGGCGGCGGTACTCGTCGACTCTATGGGTGACGAGACCACGTCCAACAGCTCGGGACAAATAAGATTGTCTTGGTATTGCCATTTCACCGTGAAAGTTACGGCAGAAAACGTGTCCAAAACGCTTTTGGTGTCCGTCGGCGGCGACAACGTAAAGACCGTAACCGTCACCAACCTCAAAGGTGACGACAAGACGACGCTCGGCGTTGGTGAGTCCAAACGCATTACGGCAAGCTATACGCCTATCGACAGTATCGTCAATTACACGATTTGGCACGCACTCGACGAGGATATCGCAACCATCGACCAAAACGGCGTTATAACCGCAAAGAAAGCGGGCACGGCAAGATTTACGATGGACGCAAGCGTGCACTCCACGGATAAGTCCGACGATATTCAATACGTTACGAGCAACGTTTATACGATTGAAATCGTGGCGGAGGGCGCAAGCTCGCTTTACGGCAACAAAATCGCAGCGCACAAGCGTCAATACACATTGCAAGAACTCGGTGTAAACGACGAAGTTACGAGCGTCGAGGGCGCAACGATAGTTGAAGGTTTGCTCGTTGCAAACGAGGGTGCAAATCAAATCGTAATCACCACTGCAAACGGCACTTTGACGGTGGACGTTTGCGACGAAAACGCAATCGCGATTCAAAACGCGGACTTCTTCAAGAAAGAGAGCAATTACGTCGTGGCGGTTGACGAGCATACGCTCAAATTGAGCGCGATTTGGGCTTCCGTATTCAAAGACGGAGCACCCCAAGTTACGTGGTCGTCAAGCAACGAGGATATTGCGAGAGTCAACGAAAGAGGCGAAGTGCAAGGCGTGGGCATCGGTGACGTGATTATCACGGCCGAATGCGGTGAATATCAAGCGCAAATCGCACTTTACGTACAATATAAGATTGCTTCTTTGCAATTGCGCACTTCCAACGCTTCTTTGGCGGTAGGTCTTGCGCGCCAAACGGTTTTTGCAAGCGAAAGATACGAAGATTTGGCAACCAAAGGCAACGCCAAAGTGCCCAACTACACGAATATCGTGGTTTTGGGTGAACCGAAAAACCCAACTATCGACCAATTGAGAGCGTTCTACGCGGCGTACGATTTTGAGATAGTCGAGGGCGGTGAATACGCGTATTTCGACGGTGAAGACGTCAACAAACTCGTGTTCGATCCCGAAACGCTCAAATTGCTCGAAACGGCGGAAAATCTCAAAACAATCAAAGTCAAAGTCAGCGCAAAATACCCAAAGCACGAAGGTGCTACGGAGTACACGCAAGAGATCGTAGACATCGTCGTTACGCACGGCGTTGCGGTGTATAATATGGCTGAATTGCACCAAGCGGGACTTGACCAAAAGGCGTACACTGGCGTAAATACGATTTACGACAGAGTGCCGGGTGCAAAACTTTTCGACGACGTGCAAAACGCGCTCCAAAACGATTGCCCCGAAAATCTTATCGCGCCGGAGAAAATCTTCCATCACGAAGTTTCGGCAACCAACGATATATACGAAGTGTGGACAAATGCGACTTCTAAACGCACGTATTCTATATCTCTTATGGCAAACTGCGCTTTCGATACGTCCACCAACGACGACGGCACGCCCAAACACATCGTTAATTCGTCAGAACGTCCCGAGTTTTACGGAAACGTGTACGGCAACAATAGAATGATATCCGCAATCACGGGGCAAATCGACGGCGAACTTATGCGTATTTCGTGGGGCAATGTCAAGATGAGCAACGTCATTTTGCGTGCCAACACTACGCCCGAAAACGGTGAGATTTCCACCGACGACACGCTCTCATTCAAAGGCAAAATCGCAAGAGTGGGCAGTGACTTGCATTGGGACTGGTATCGTCTTGAAAACGTCAAATTCGAGTACTGTATTCTCGAAAACGGTCAAGAAGGTATAGATCTCCGCAATACCAATATAACGTTTGACGGATGCATAATTCGCAATCTTATGTCTTGCGGTTTGAATGTTATGAACAAGATGTACGTCGACGACAGAGGCGTTACGCACCCGTTTTATTCGCACGTAAATTTCCACAATTTCATCTCGTCCAACACGCTTGCTTCGGTGCTTGTCGCGACGTTTGAGAAGTTTACGTATTCGAATACCGACACGGGTAGATTCGTTGCAGACGACCTTGCGCAAAATCAACAATATTTCGTTGACAATTTCGCAAAACCCGACTCCGAAAACGAGAGAGAAAGACACAATTTCGAACTTAACCAATCGGGTATATTTGAAGTATACAACTGGCAGAATATCGAGTACGCGTCGATTTTCGATACGGGCAACAAGGTCATCAACGATCTTATCACGAGCCAAACTTCTTTGGTTATCCGTGAAAATCCCGCGTTTGACAAGTATAAATACGTGGATACAGACGGCACTTGCTACGTGCACGTTGCGTTCGTGTTTGCGGCAGTTACGCTTGCTCCGCCTCTTCAATTTATCGTCGAGCCTACTCCTCAAACGATAAGACTTGAAGATACGATGCTTTCAAGCCTCAACTCCAAGGACGTTGCGGTCACTGAAAACGGCGGACTCGGTGAAGATATTTTGCGTATGATAGGCGTCACCATTTACGGCTATCAGAACACGGCAAGGATTTTGCCGCACACGACATATCAAGTCAATACCGCGCTCATCAATAGATTGCACGGCTGACGGTGAGTCGAAAATTGAGGAATAATAAACATTATGAAAAAAGTGATGATAGGCATATTGATACTTATCCCCGTACTCATAGTGTTGATAGTTGCAATGGTATCGAGCATCGTGTCTTTGCAGGCGTGGATTGCGGTCGATAGCGTTGAGTTGACCTACAAAGGCGGAAAAGTCGAGGCGGAAACGCTCTCTTACTCCTTTGACGAGGTCGCAAACAAGACTTTGAACATTTACGATTACGTGGACGTCAAGGTATATCCCGAAAAAGCCAAAAACTACACCGTAGAGTGGCGCATTACGGGCACTATATCTTATACGGATAGTAAGTATCAACAAGATTATGAAAACTATAAGTCCGATTTGGCAAAGTTGAGAGGTGAGCTCGAAACCGAGTTCTCTCAAAACGGCTCTTTTGAGGACGAAGACAAACAATCCGCATACGAAGCGGTCAAGACGAGATATCCCGACACGTCCAAAATGTTGGACGCAATGGCAAAAATCCTCATTCCCGAGGTCAAACCCGCACTTGCGTTCGTGGACAAGGAGGGCAACGTGGTGCAATCCAACACCACGGGTGACTTTATCGTATGTTCCTACTGCCACGGCACGATAGAAGTGGTGGTTGAAAACGTATCAAAAACCCTCTTGATATCCGTCGGTGGTGACAACGTAAAATCCGTCACTATCGGCAATCTACAAGGGGATAATTCCAATACTTTGAACGTCGGTGAGTCCAAACGCATTACGGCAAGCTATACGCCCATTGACAGTATCGTCAATTACACCATTTGGCACGCGCTCGACGAAGATATCGCAACCATCGACCAAAACGGCGTTATCACCGCAAAGAAAGCGGGCACTGCAAGATTTACTATGGATGCAAGCGTGCACTCCACGGACGGCACGGAAAGCGTGCAATACGTGACGAGCAACGTTTACACTCTCGAAGTCAAAGCAGAGGGCGCAAGCTCGGTGTTCGGCTCGAAGGCGGTATCGCACAAGCGTTCCTATTCGCTTGAAGAACTCGGCATTGCGGACGATTACGACACTATCGAGGGCGCAACGGTCGTGGGCGGTGTGCTTACCGTGGGCGAGGGCGTATCGAGAGTGGTGGTCAACACCAAGAGAGGCAAATTTACTCTCGACGTGTGCGAGGAAAACGAAGTCGCAATCAAAAACGCCGATTTCTATAATTTCGACAACGGCTACGTGCTTGCGGTTGGCGAGCATACTCTCAAACTTCAAGCAATTTGGGCTTCCGTATTCAAGAGCGGTGAGCCGAGCGTAGTTTGGACGAGCGACAACGAAGACGTCGCAAGCGTATCTAAAAGCGGTGAAGTGCTTGCAAAGAGCAGCGGTAATGTTACGATAACCGTTACGAGCGCGGAAGGCACGAGCGCGTCTATATTGCTCAAAGTCCGCAACAAAATCTCCTACGTGCAATTGCGCACTTCCAACGAGGCGTTGGCGGTCGGTCTTGCAAGAGAAACCGTTTTTGCCTCTTTCAAATACGTCAACGAGGATATATCCAAGGGCGCGGAAACGGAGACCAACTCGACTTTGATTGCCGTTTTGGGTGAGCCGAAGCGCACTTCCGATATGACGGCAGACGAATATAGCGAGTTGCTTGCGACTTTCTACGAGTCCTACGTTTTTGAAATCGTAAGCGGTGGTGAATACGCGCACTTCGGCGACGTCGTCAAGAACGAACTCGTATTCAATCCCGACGCTCTCGAAGGCAAAGGCAAACAACAAATACGCATCAGAGTCAGCGCAAAATACCCCAAATACGAGGGTATGACAAAGTTTACGACGGAAGAAGTGACCATCAACGCAATTTACGGCGTTGCTGTCTACAATATTGCGCAAATCGAGCACGCCGCTATGTATCAACGCGAATACGTCGAGTTTGATGAGTTTTGGGCAATGTGCGACGCTATAAAGACCGGCAATACGTACGAAACGAAGACGGGCAACTTGCAACCGTCGCAAGTGACGTTTACGCACACGAACGAAATCACGGGCGACAATTATATCATAAGATCGGATAGTACGTCTTTGCGCACTTACGCAATCGTTATGATGGCAAACTGCGACTATGCACAAACGGATCGCGCCACTATCGGCAGTCCCAACGAAAGGCTCAATTTCTTCGGCGACGTGTACGGCAATAATAAAATGATTTGTGCGCGCACGGGACAAAACGACGGCGAGATGATGCGTGTTTCGTGGAGCGGCGTTACGATAAGCAACGTCATTTTGCGTGCAAATACGATTGAGGGTGACGGCAATATCGATCCCGAGGATACGAAGGCGTTTACAGGTAGAGTCGGCATAGTGGGCAGTCACCACGATTGGAGCAGATTCCGTCTCAACGATATTACCTTTGAATATTGCATTATAGAGAACGCAAGGCAAGGTATAAGCTCGCGCAACAGCGACGTTACCTACAACGGATGCATTTTGCGTAACTTCTTGCAATGCGGTATGTACGTGCCTCTACAAATGAATTGGAAAGATGAGGACAACGCATACAATCCTATGTATTCGCACCTTACGTTCAACAACTTTACGTGTTCCAACACGCTCGGCTCGGTTATGTCCGCTGCGTACGAACGCTACACGATTACCGAACAAAAGGTCAACCGTTTCGTTCCGAACGGCACGAGGGAAGAGAACGGCGCGTATTTCACGGAACATTTCGCGTCCAAGGGTATCAACCTCGAAGTCAACCAAACGGGCTTCTTCAAAGCGTACAACTGGCAGAACGTCAACAAAGCCAACATAATCGATACGGGCAACGACAAGTACAATCAACTCGTCGGCTCTTTGGCGGGCGGTATCATTACTCAAAATCCGACCTTCAAGGACTTCCGCTATATCGACGGCAACAACGAGTGCTACTTCCACCTTGCTTTCCTCGTCAGCGGTATCTCTCTCGACAAAGGTATCACCGACGAACCTACTTATGCAAAGATGACTTTCGAGTCTTCCGAAATAGGCGGAGTTCGACTCGGTGACATTGACGACAGCGGTGACGATGGTGGCGGTATCATCGGCGGATTGCTCTCCACGATGTACATCTACGGATATAAGAATACGGCGGAGATTACTCCGTTCTCGAAGCTTGTCATCGACGCCGACTTTATACAACGACTTCACTAAACGGCGAATAACTGTGTCAGAGCCGTCCGATGGTCAACTCATTTACGATTAGTAAATTAGGGTTGCCCATCGGACGGCTCTTCCTTGTTCTTCATCCGTTTATTGAAGTCGCTAAAAACTGCACTAAACAGCGAATAACTGCGTCAACACCCCATTGCCACCAACTCATTTACGTCTTGTAAATTAGGGTTGTTGCCAATGGGGTGTTTCCTTGTTCTTCATCTGTTTATTGCAGTTTTTGATATGAAATATATGTGTAAAAAGTCTCGCGTCCCAACTTCTCGTTCGGGTGTGGGTGTCCCACCAAAAACTATTAATTATTAACTATTAATTATTAATTCTTCATCTCAAAACTCCGTATCTAATTCGTTAAAATTTATAATAAGTAACACTTGGGGTAAAAAGTCGAAATAAGAAACAACTTTGTGTTTTCGTGTGGATTTTGCGTTTTTGCGGTTGACAAACGTGTGTTTTTGACTATAATTGCACAACGGAGGCAGATATATGAAAAAGTCAACTACAATTTTATGGTTTATAGCAAGTATACTTATGATAGCGGCGGGTATCGTGTGCTTTGCACTTCCCGTTGACACCACTATGACGGTGTTTGCGTACATCATCGGCGCACTCGTCTTGGTTATGGGCATCGTGGAACTCGCAGCGTTCTTCACAAGTGCAGGTATCGTCGGCGGTGGCGCGTTCCTCGCAGACGGCGTTATCACGACGCTTTTGGGCATCGTATTCTTGGCAAACGAGGGTATCGTGTCAAGCGCGTTGCCGTTTATCTTTGCAATGTGGTTTATCGTCGAGGGCATAAGCGAACTCACCTTGGCAATTCAGGCAGGACGTCTCAAAGTTCCTTATTGGTGGACGCTTCTCATTCTTTCGATATTGGAAATCGTGTTTGGTTTCTTGGCGTTCTTCGATCCTATCACGGGTGCAATCTCGATGACGGTTCTCGTGGGCGTATTCCTTTTCGTACACGGACTTTCAATGCTTGGTGATTGGGTTGTCGTGCTTCGTGTCAAGAAATTCTTCAAGGGTTGCCTTGGCAGAGTGTCCGATTTGACGGGCAACTACGACGATCAAAGAAACGACGTGCAAGAATAATGAAAAATTGAGTTTAGCAATTAAACAAATAAAAAATATCGGGTTTGCGCCCGATATTTTTTTGTGATATTGTTGCTTTGCAACAGTGATATTCTCGCGAAGCGAGAGTGTTATTTTTTGCTTGCGCAAAAAGTGATATTGCGCCATAGGCGCAGTTGTGGAATATCCGCAAAAATCTTCGCTGTGGCAATGGCAACACGCACTTGTGCGCATTGCCTTAGCCACGCTAGATTTATTGCTCTACTAACCGCGCAACCAGTTGCTCAAACGGCATCGCCGTGATGACAACAAACATATTTGTTGCCATAAACCGCATTTGTTCTCGCAACTACTACCGCACAGCCAATCTTCGCTATCAGTTCAAGCAAGGATAAAATAATCTTCCCACAGTTTTGCAAGATTGTCTGTTTGGTGTGTATGGATAAAAACTCAAACTACAGTTTCGCTATATCGCTTGTTTGGTGTGTACGGCTTGCGCCTAGATTGCCACGTCACTGTGTTCCTCGCAATGACATACGGAATATTCCGTATCTATTTTTTTATTTGGGTGTGGGCATAGCCTGCCCGCAATTATTAATTATTAATTAATAATTATTAATTTTTTACTGTTTTTGTATTGACAAGTGCGGTTTTCAAATTCATTATATATACGCTATATATTAGGAGAAGAAAATGCAAGAAAATACGCAAATCGAAAGAATTATCGATATCAAGCATCTTGACAAGTCGTTTCAAGACGTGCACGCGGTCAACGATTTGTCTTTTCACGTAAGACAAGGGGAGTTGTTTGCTTTTCTCGGCGTCAACGGCGCGGGCAAGTCTACGACAATATCCATTATGTGCGGTTGCCTCAAAAAAGACTCGGGTGAAGTGATAATCGACGGCAAAAACATCGACACGGATATGCGCGCTATATCCTCGGAGATAGGCGTCGTGTTCCAAAATTCCGTACTTGACGCACATTTGAGCGTAAAGGACAATTTGACTGCACGCGCGGGACTTTACGGCATTTACGGTGCGGAAGCCAAGGCGCGCATAGAGCAACTTGCCGAACTGCTCGATTTCAAGGATATTTTGAAACGCCAAGTGGGCAAACTCTCGGGCGGACAAAGACGTCGTATTGACGTTGCGCGTGCGCTTTTGCACGATCCCAAAATTCTCATACTCGACGAGCCGACTACGGGACTCGATCCCCAAACTCGCAAAACGCTTTGGGAAGTGGTGGACGAGCATAGGAAGCAAAAGGGTATGACGGTGTTTTTGACCACGCACTATATGGAAGAGGCGGCAGACGCCGATTACGTCGTTATCCTCGACAGCGGAAAAATCGTGGCAAGCGGAACTCCGCTCGAACTTAAAAACGCGTACACGGGTGACTTTATCACCGCATACAACGTGGACGAAGAGGCGGTGAAGGCACTCGGTTTGCCCTACGAGCAAGTGCGCGACGCGTTTAGAATTGCAGTGAAAGACACCTTGCAAGCAAGAGATCTTATCATTGCCAATCCCGATTTGTTTACGGACTTTGAGATCGAAAAAGGCAAAATGGACGACGTTTTCCTTTCCGTCACGGGCAAAAAGATGGGAGGTAACGAAAGATGAAAGCATTTTTGGCAATAACCAAGCGCAATATCAAAGTGTTTTTCAAGGATAAAGGTATGTTTTTCACCTCGCTTATCACTCCTATTATCCTTCTCGTGCTTTACGTAACGTTCCTCGCAAACGTGTATCGCGACTCCTTCAATTCGTCGATGCCAGAGGGCGTGCAAATCTCAAACAGCCTTATCAATGGCACGGTCGGAGCGGAATTGTTCTCGTCCTTGCTTGCCGTGTGTTGCGTGACGATTGCGTTTTGCTCCAACCTTCTTATGGTGCAAGACAAGGTCAACGGCGTGCGCAAAGATTTCTTGATTTCACCTATCAAACGCTCGACGCTTGCCGTGTCCTACTTTATCGGCTCTCTTCTCACGACGCTCATCGTGTCCTATTGCGCGGCGGCGGCTTGCTTCATATACATCGCAATCAACGGCTGGTATATGTCCTTTGCGGACGTCGTATTGGTGCTCGTGGACGTGTTCTTGCTCACGGCGTTCGGCACTGCGCTCTCGTCGGTAGTCAACATCTTTATCAAGACCAACGGACAAGCCACGGCGGTCGGAACGATCGTATCGGCGGGCTACGGCTTCTTATGCGGTGCGTATATGCCCATATCCAACTTTTCGGACGGACTGCAAAAGACTATGTCTTTGCTCCCCGGCACGTACGGAACGTCGCTTATCCGCAACCACGCTTTAAGAGGCGTATTCGAGGAAATGAGCGCGCAAGGTTTCCCCGACGAAGTGGTCGACGGTATCGCAAAGAGCCTTGACTGCAAACTTGATTTCTTCGGCAACGACGTTTCTATCGGTGCGATGTACGGAGTGCTTATCGGCACAACGGCAGTATTGATAGGGATTTACGTGTTGATATGTGCTTTCAAGAAAGACAAGAATTAATTTAAGCGTGTTATTTGACGCCTAACTTCGGCAGAGCCCCTCGTTCACCAACTCACGTACGATTGTGTACGTTAGGGTTGTTGTCCGAGGGGCTCTTTCTTGTTATGCATTCAAATACCGCACTTAAATTTTACGGTGATATTGTTGCTATGCAACAGTGATATTTTCGCTTTGCGAGAGTGATATTTTTAGCCTTTGACTAAAAGTGATATTCGCACTGCGTGCGAGTTGTGGTATGCTCCATATTCGCTACGCTGGATTCCCACGCTATCGCTCTGAATGACATAAGGAAAAATATAATTCGGGTGTGGGTGTCCCATCATATCTTCATTGCGAGAAACGAAGTGCCGTGGCAATCTAGCCGAAGGCGCACGCACCAAGCAAGCGATATAGCGAAAGTGTGGCAAGAGTTTTTATCCTTGCACGAACTGATAGCGTATATCGGTTGCGCGGTAGTAGAGCAATAAATCAAGCGTGGCTCTCGACAATACGCACGAGTGCGTGTTGCCGTTGCCACAGCGACGATTTTTGCTCACAATACTTGTAACACGAAGAACTTCAAATATTGCGTTTCTTCGGCGCAGAGGAGTGAGGGGTGGTCGGGTGCTTGGGATTTGATTTCCATAGTGCGCACGATACGACTGCTTTCTTTTGCAGCCTCTACGAGCATTTTTTCAAAGAGAGGGAAGGTCATATAGTGTGAGCAAGACGATGATATGAGATATCCGCCTTTTTCCACGAGTTTTAGTCCCAATATATTGATGTCTTTGTATCCGCGTATGGCGTCCTTAACTTCGCTTGCGCTCTTGCAAAATGCGGGCGGGTCGAGTATGACGAGCCCGAATTTTCTGTTTTCCGCCTTGTATTTGCGCAGTGCCTCGAAAACGTCGTCGCATACGGTGTGCACGTTGCCAAAACTGTTGAGTGAAGCGTTTTCGTTTACGCTGTCAAGCGCGCTTTGAGAGATATCCACGGCGGTAACTTCTTTTGCGACGGTTGCGCAATTGAGCGAAAATCCACCGCTGTTGCAGAAGCAGTCGAGCACGGTTTTATCTTTGGCGTAGCGTCTTGCGGCGTAGCGATTTTCCTTTTGGTCGAGGAAATAACCCGTCTTTTGTCCGCCTTTGACGTCAACTGCCATTTTGATGCCGTTTTCTACGATAATAACTCTGTCGGGAACTTCGCCGTAAAGCACGCCCGTTTGCTCTTCTAGCCCCTCTTTTTTGCGTACCGCAACGTCGCTACGCTCGTATATGCCTCTCGGCGCAAACAACTCGACGAGACACTCTACGATGAGGTCTTTGCGCATATTTATGCCGAGTGAGAGGAATTGACACACCAAAACGTCGTCGTATTTGTCGACGACGAGGGCGGGGAGACCGTCCGCTTCGGCAAAAACCATACGATAGCAGTTGTCGTAGCCGAGATTTACGCGCGTTTGATTGGCGTCTATTATGCGATTGAGATAAAAGTCCTTATCGTCCGACTGATATTCGTCTCTTATGAAAATGCGCACGAGGATTTTGGAAAGGTGATTGATATATCCTTTGCCTATAAACTTGCCGTCAAAGGAATACACGCTTGTCAAAGAGCCGTTTTTGTCTTTGCCCTCAATGCGTGCGACTTCGTTGGCATACACCCAACTGTGACCTTGTTTGACGCGCTTTTCCTCGCCTTTTTTGAGATATACGCTGTATGGCATATTCCACCGCCTAAATTTTATATTCAAATTATAGATATAATTTGCTCAAAAGTCAATCGTTGCGCGCGCTGCCGAAACGTAGGGGAAATTTATTCGATTTCACCTTTCTGAAACGGTAAGATTTAGGCGCGGTCGGGTGTAAAATAACGCGCTGAAAAAGTGGCGCAAAACGCTTACGCAAGTCGCAAAAATATGATATAATATGTCAAAAATATAAAATATTGACGAAGATCGTGTTGCCTTTGGCGTAAATCCGGATTGTAGTGATTTTGCCGAGCGACGCGATTTTTTTGTTGCTCGGAAAGGGAGTAGTATGGAAGAAACAGGTCAAAATAAAATGGCGGTGCAACCTCTCAAAAAACTATTTTGGAAGATGGGGTTGCCGATGATAGTATCAATGGTGTTGCAAGCGCTTTACAACGTCGTCGACAGTATATTCGTTGCCAATATGGAAGGCGTGGGCGCAATTGCAAATCAAGCGTTGACGCTTGCTTTTCCGGTGCAGATTATGATGATTGCGATAGGCGTGGGAACGGGCATAGGCATAAACGCGTGTCTATCCAAAAGCCTCGGTGAAAAGGATAGCGAAAGAGTCAACAAAACGGCGGGAAACGGCATCTTTTTGAGCCTCGTTATATACGCGGTGTTCTTGCTTTTCGGTCTCTTCCTCTCAAAGTGGTTTATCTCGCTTTTCACCAAAGACGAAACCGTCGTGGAGATGGGCACGACGTACCTCAAAATATGTTGTTGTCTGTCTCTCGGTTCGATAGGTTACACTGTGTTTGAAAGGTTTTTGCAAGCAACGGGCAAAACGATGTATTCCACGATTGCGCAGGTGTCGGGTGCAGTGTGCAATATAGTGCTCGATTACGTCTTTATCTTCCCGCTCGGTATGGGCGTTGCGGGTGCGGCGTGGGCTACGATAATAGGTCAATTCGTGTCGCTTATCGTGGCAATGATTTTCCATTATTGCATCAACAAGGAGATAAACGGTCATATTAAGTATATAAAACCCGATTTCAAGATAATCGGGCGCATATACAAGATAGGAATATCCGCCGCTCTTATGCAAGCGTTGCTTTCCGTGATGATGGCGGGTATGAACGCAATACTCGGCACTGCAAAAGCGAACACGACGATACTCGTAGGCTCGTTCGGCATATATTACAAGATACAACAAATAGCGTTGTTTTCTGCTTTCGGACTGTCCAATACCATAATCACGATACTGTCTTTCAACTACGGTATGAAGGATAAACGAAGAGCAACCGATTGCATAAAGTACGGCGTGATAGACACGCTTATCGTGTGTGCGGTGATTGCGGTCTTGTTCGAGTGTATCGCAACGCCTTTGGCAAAACTTTTCGCGTTGTCGGAAGGCTCGTCGGACGCACTTATAGCCGTGTGCGAAAGAGCGACGAGAATTGGCGCGATAAGCTTCGTGTTTATGGGCTTCGTCGTGGCGGTGCAAGGCGTGTTGCAAGCACTCGGCTATGCGGTGAAACCGCTCGTTTTGTCGCTGTTGCGTCTCGTAGTGTTCGTATTCCCGACGGCGTATCTGTTTACGCTTACCGAGGACGTAACGAAGACGGTGTGGTGGACGTTCCTCATAGCGGAGGCGTTGACGTGCATTTTTGCCGCGGTATTCCTAAAACAAGCGATAAACAAGAAAATCAAGACGATAAGCGTAACGGACGACGACCAAACGGCGGTGGACGAGCAGCTGGAAGAATATCGTAACGAACTTGCACGAGAGGTTCAAAACGTTGCGGAAAACGACCAAACGGCGGTGGACGAGCAGCTGGAAGAATATCGTAACGAACTTGCACGAGAGGTTCAAAACGTTGCGGAAAACGACGTCGCCTACGATATCGCAGACGATAAAAACGAGCAAAAAGACGGGGATTCGTCAAAAATTCAGTCTTGACGAAAACGAAAAACGGACGGATAATATAATAAAGCGAATGCTTTAAGGAGGTAAGTATGAAAACGATCGTTACCATATCGCGTCAATACGGCAGTGGCGGAAGATTTATCGGCAGATTGCTTGCCGACGAACTCGGTATACCTTTTTACGACAAAGAGATAATTGCGCAAGCGTCCGAAAGCTCGGGCTTTGCACAAGAGTTTATCAAGGAAAACGAGCAAAAAATGAGAGGTATTGCCTCTTTTGCGTTCACGCCGTCGGTGTGGAGTCCCAATCTCATAAACAACTTTGAGAATATCGAGTCCCGCATATATTCCAGCGAGGCGGACGCAATCGAGCAGTTTGCAAAACAAGGTGCTTGCGTTATCGTGGGAAGATGTGCCGATTACGTGCTTAAAGACAAGTATAAATGCCTCGACGTTTTTATTCACGCGGATATGAAAGACAGAGTGGAGAGAGTCATCAATATCTATCGTCGCACGGACGATCCCAAAAAGGCGGAAAGACTTATCAAAGAAAACGACCGTATGCGCGCAAGACATTACCGCTACTATACGGACTCGGAATGGGGCGCGAGCGACAACTATCACATCACGCTCAACAGTACGGTTATAGGCGTTGAAAACTGCGCCAAAATCTTGAAAGAAGCGTATTTGCAATACGACGAAGAATAATCGAAAACGGTAAGGAATTTTGCACGGTTTTACACGAAAATCGCAATTTGTTTTTCAACCGTATTCGGAAAAGCATTGAGAAACAATCAAAAATCGATATAGTACGATATAAAAACAGTCCCCGTTCGGAGGACTGTTTTTCGTTTGAAAACTAATTGATTTTTGTCGATTGCGCCTTATTTGGTCGTGCTCTTTTTGCCGAACGCTTTGACGAGAAGTACGATGCCTTCCACGATTGCGATTACGCCGAGCACGATAAACACTGCGTCAACCGTTTCCCATTTTGCAACGATGAGCAAGATGCCGATTATAAGCAAAACGACGGGGCTGAGGATAATCATAGCTTTGTCGTAGTTTGATGCGGTTTTGAGTCTGGATACGTTGCTTGCAAAGGCGTACACCGCGTAGATTACGAGGACGATGCCGAGGATAAGCAAAGTTATATCCACTATCTTCCAGCCACACACTATGATGATTATGCCCACTGCAAGTTCGATTGCGCCGACGACCCAGTTTTTGGCAATAAGGTCAAGCACGCCGAGTATGATGAGCACTACGCCCACCACCGTCAAGAGCACGCTTGCGAATTGCGCACGCAAAGCGCAGAAAAGCACGCCGATTACGATGAGCAAAATTGCGCTGATAAGTTGATTGGTTTTGATTTTTTCGGATAGATTCATTTTACACCTCTACGTTATAGTATTGAAAAATCGCACAAATAAATGCACGATTTCGTTAAATTGCGTTTATTCCGTAAATTGTTCCACCAAAATACCTGCCTCGTTAAAAAGTTCCATTGAAAACTCGTCGGGGTAGGGGTGTTTGTACACGACTCTCTTTATACCGCTGTTGATGATGAGCCTCGTGCAAATAGTGCAAGGTTGGTGCGTGCAATAGAGCGTTGCACCGTCAACGGAAATGCCGAGTTTTGCTGCTTGCACGATTGCGTTTTGCTCTGCGTGTACGGCGTAGCATTTTTCCGCGCAAGTTCCGCTCTTTATGCCCAATTGGTCACGCATACAATAGCCCTTGTCGCGACAGTTGAGTATGCCCGCGGGCGCACCGTTGTAACCCGTGGTCAATATGCGCTTGTCCTTTACGATAATCGCGCCGATCGCGCGTCCCGCTCTTGCGCAACTCGTCCACGTGGAAACGAGCTCCGCCATATCCATAAATCTTTTGTCCCAGTCGTTCATATACGCTCCTCGCGCGCTTATAATTCTATATAAACGAGTGTAGCACGAATTTGTACAATATTCAACAAAGTCTTTTCAAATTATACATAAAAATTTGAAAAAACATTGCATAATATATTGACATTTGGCAACCAGTGGTATAAACTGTTAGCAATCAAGCACAAAGAGTGCTAAATAGATTATCAAACTTAAAAACGGAGGCGTTATATGACAATCAAACCATTGTTTGACAAAGTTGTCATCAAGGCAATCGAAACAGATGAAAAAACCGCAAGCGGTATCGTGCTCCCGGGCGCGGCAAAGGAAAAACCGCAACTTGCAAAAGTTTTGGCAGTAGGTCCGGGCGGTATGATAGACGGTGTCGACGTGACTATGCAAGTCAAGGTCGGCGATACGGTTCTTTATAGCAAATATGCAGGAAGCGAGTTCAAGGTGGACGGTGAAGAAGTGGTTATCGTCCGTCAAGCGGATATTCTCGCAATAGTTGAGTAAGGAGGCTGTTTATGGCAAAACAATTCAAGTACGGTGACGACGCAAGAAAGGCATTGGAAGCAGGCGTCGACGCATTGGCAAATACCGTTAAAATCACACTCGGACCGAAGGGCAGAAACGTCGTTCTTGACAGACCCTATGGTGCACCGCTCGTAACCAACGACGGCGTTACGATAGCAAAAGACGTGGTTCTTTCCGACCCGTTTGAAAATATGGGCGCGCAAATCATTCGCGAAGTCGCAACCAAGACCAACGACGTTGCGGGTGACGGCACGACTACGGCGTCCGTTCTTGCGCAAGCAATCGTAAAAGAGGGCCTGAAGAACGTCGCTGCCGGCGCAAACCCGATGGTGCTCAAACGCGGTATTATGTACGCAACCGAGCAAGCCGTCGAAGAACTTAAAAAGATAAGCAAAGACGTTGAAGACAAGACCGCAATCGCACAAGTCGCGTCAATCTCCGCTGGAGACGAAAAGATCGGTCAACTCATCTCAGACGCTATGGAAAAGGTCGGCAAAGACGGCGTAATCACCATCGAGGAAGGCAAGGCAATGACCACCGAACTCAACGTCGTTGAAGGTATGCAATTCGACAGAGGCTACGTATCTCCGTATCTCGTCACCAACACCGACAAGATGTCCGCAGAGCTCGACAACCCCGTTATCCTTATCACTGATAAGAAGATCAGCAACATTCAAGAATTGTTGCCGCTCCTCGAACAAGTGCTCAAAAACGGCTTGAAACTCCTCATCATCTCCGACGATATCGAGGGTGAGGCACTTACGACCATCATCGTCAACAAACTCAAAGGCGTGTTCAACGTAGTGGCAGTCAAAGCCCCCGGCTTCGGTGACAGAAGAAAGGCGTATCTCGAAGATATCGCAATCCTCACGGGCGGTACGTATATTTCCTCCGACCTCGGTTACGAACTCAAAGATGTTTCGCTCGATATGCTCGGCAGAGCAAAATCCGTACGCGTGGATAAGGACAACACCACCATCGTTGGCGGATACGGCGCACAAGAAGATATCTCGGCAAGAGTTGCTTCTATCCGTGCTCAAATTGCGGAATCCACGTCCGAATACGACAAAGAAAAACTCCAAGAGCGCGTTGCGAAACTCGCGGGCGGCGTTGCGGTTATCGGCGTAGGCGCTGCAACCGAAGTTGAAATGAAAGAGAAGAAACTCCGTATCGAAGACGCACTCAACGCAACTCGCGCGGCAGTCGAAGAAGGTATCGTCGCGGGCGGTGGAACGGCACTTCTTTCCATCGTTCCGCAAGTCAAGAAGGCTTGTGCAAAACTCGAAGGAGACGAGGCAACGGGCGCAAAGATCGTTCTTCGCGCACTCGAAGCTCCCGTTCGTCAAATCGCAGCCAACGCGGGTATCGACGGCGGTATCGTTGCCAACACCATTATGTCCTCCAAGAAGGCAAACTACGGCTACGACGCACAAAGAGAAGTCTACTGCGATATGGTCAAAGCGGGCATTCTCGATCCTACCAAAGTCACGCGTAGCGCACTTCAAAACGCCGCTTCCGTGGCAAGCACGTTGCTCACGACGGAGAGCCTCGTAACGGATATTAAAGAGCCCGTTGCCAATAATGCGCAAGCCGGTATGGGCGGTGAAATGTACTAAAAATCGCGAATTATTGCAAACAAAAACCAATAAAAGCCCCTTGCACATCGCAAGGGACTTTTTCATAGTGCGTCGTAACTCCTCTAAATGCAATTACCCCCTCTTTCCGGACACGCCGGCATTTCTCCCACCACTCGGTTAGGGACATTTTCCTACAAAAGTGGGCATCGCTCGCGGGGGAGACAACGGCACTCACATAGAAAAGTATCGTCCCCTTATTATGCCACTCGTTCACCGATAAAAAGAACAACACTTATCGGCTCACTTGTACTAATCGTCAAGCTCGGCACTTATCCGCTCGTCGCCTTGCGACTCGAAGCTCCGAATAAACACATTCCGTTAATAAGTGCGCTTTGAATAGGCAAATTGCGTGTATAAGTAGTCTTCGATTGAGTGTTCGTTATTTTTTTATGGAATATTCCGCTTTTTTAATTATTAAATCATTTTTCGCATATCATTGAATATGCGGAAAAACGCCAAAGAAAATATTATCGTCGTGTGCACGATAGTGCTGTGTTTTATGTTGACGTTGGCTCTTTGTCTCGTGTTGTCGGGGGAAGGGCTTTTGTCAGTGTTCAAAAAAGATAAAAGCGAGGCGTGCACTTTTTACGCCGTGGCAACGGGCGGATATAGCGATATAACGCTTGCCCGCAACAATGCCGAACTCGTCAAACAACGAGGCGGCGCGGGGTACGTGTCGACGGGGGATAGCGTGGAGATTATCTTTGCCGTTTATAAGAGTGAGGACGAGGCAAATTCCGCATTGTCGGCATTGGGGGATAGGAGCGCGTATATCAAGAAAATCGAGATTGAAAAGGGAAGTTTCAAGTGGTGCAAAGACGAGTTGAAAACCGCCGAAAAAGAAGCTCTCGGTTACTTTGATTTGGCGTACGACAAACTGTTTGAAGTGTCGTCATCACTCAACGGCGGACAATCGTCCGTTGAAGACGCAAAAACGCAAATAAAGGTTTTATATGTACAAATCGAAGATATAAAGTCCGCTTTTTATCAAAATACAGCGGGTTGCGACAAAGAGGAAATCACGCAAACGAAGCTTGCGCTCGTTACGACTTTGGCACTTTTGGACAATATAGATTGGAACGTTAGCTTGCCTACCGTAACGTCATCAATTAGGTATCAAATAGTACAACTCGTCTTATGCCGTCAAGCACTTATGAAGAGCATATAAATACAATCAAAAACAACACAAAACCATATCAATAAACACTCAAAAATCACATTAAAAACACCAAAAAATTCCCATAAAAACACGCAAAAACCTATAAAAATTTCACAAAAATTATGTCAAAATTCCATATAAAAGCACACGAAAATTACGTCAAAAATACACTTGAAAGCGACGACAAATAATAGTTGCCTTCAAGTTAATTTCCCGCTTGCGTTATTAAGTAAATTAGTTTATACTATTATCTATGGCATATACATCATTATATCGCAAATATCGTCCGGACTCCTTTGACAAGGTCATCGGACAGGACCATATCGTGCGCACACTGAAAAACCAAATTGCAACCGACAGCATCGGTCACGCCTACATCTTCACGGGCACGAGAGGTACGGGTAAAACCTCCGTCGCGAAGATTTTTGCGCGTGCGGTCAATTGCTTGCACCCCGTGGACGGATCGCCGTGCGGAAAGTGCGAAAACTGTGTGGAACTTGCGTCTCCGTCCAACTTTGATATTTTGGAAATCGACGCCGCTTCAAACAACTCGGTTGACCAAATAAGAGAATTGACGGACAAAATCAATTTTCCGCCCACTATCGGCAAGTACAAAGTTTACATCGTCGACGAAGTTCATATGCTCTCAAAGGCGGCGTTCAACGCGCTTTTGAAGACTTTGGAAGAACCGCCGTCGCACGCGATTTTCATACTTGCGACGACGGAGATACATCAAATCCCCGCAACCATACTTTCGCGTTGTTTGCGCTTCGATTTCCGTCTCGTGCCGAGTGCGGTGATTGCAAAACGCATTAGGTTTATCTTTGACGATATCGGCGTAAAATACGAGAGTGAAGCGGTGGACCTAATTGCATCGGCGGGTGCGGGAAGCGTGCGTGACGCGTTGTCCATTGCGGATATGTGCGTAAGCTATTGCGCGGGGAACGTAACGTACGAAGGCGTGCTCGAAGTGCTCGGTGCGGCAGACCCCAAGCAACTCCAAAAACTTGCAAGCGCGATTGCGGACGGCAACGTTGACGAAGCACTCAAAGACGTGGCGCATTTCTGCGATCTCGGCAAGAGTATACCTATTCTTGCGCAAGATATCGCGACGCTTTTCAGAAACGTGCTGTATATCAAGAACTGTTCGAGCGCAAAGACGTTGCTTGCTTTGCCCGAGAGCATATATCCCGCTCTCAAAGATATGGCGGACAAGTACTCGACGGAAAAGTGTATGAGTGTTATGAAGATTATGTCGGGACTCGAAGGTGAGTTCCGTTATAGCGCGCAACATCGTATATTGTTTGAATCGGCTGTGGTGCTTGCGTGTCTCGGCGGTGATTCGGACGCAAAGGTTGAAGAATTGCAAATGAGGGTGGCAAGGCTCGAAAAGATGATTGCCGCTTTGAGGAAACCAAATTTTGATTGCGCACCTGTCCAAATGGATGCGAGACAGGTGTGGCTGAGGGTAGCATCCGAATTGAGACAGGCAGGATATCCGCTCCTTGCGCTTTCCACTCAAGATGCGCAATTGGATATGACGGAAGATGAGTTCTACGTGAAAGTCGCCGACCTTGCGACGCTCAATCTTCTTGAAGACAAAATCAATAGGGACGCAATCAACCACGCGTTCCAAAGCGTCGACAAGACGCACAAGCTCGTTATCGAGGCAGTGAGACATCTCGACGAGGACAAGGCTTTGCCTTTCGTCAAAGAAATGTTTGGCTCGTTGCTCGAAATAAAATAAAAACACAAAAAACATCAACGATTTATCGGAGGAAACTAATATGGCATACGGCGGATTTGGCGGCGGAAATATGCAACAACTTATGAAACAAGCACAAGCAATGCAAAGAAAATTGCAAGAGGCACAAGAAGAAATTGCCGAGACCGAAGTTACGGGTAGCGCGGCTGGCGGTATGGTCGAAGTGACTATGACGGGTGACAAAACTCCCGTGTCCGTGACGATCAAACCCGAAGCAGTCGATCCCGACGACGTGGAAATGCTTGAAGATATGATACTTGCGGCACTCAACGACGCCAACGAAAAAGCGGAAAAGCTTTCAAAAGATTTGATGGGCCCGATGGGCAATATGGGCGGACTCTTTTAATTAATAATTATTAATTAATAATTAATAATTGTGGAAGGCAAAGCCTTGAATGTATCTTTGCCCGAGTAAGTATCGTATCGGGGTAAAAGAGTATGAACGAGAAAGATAACGCTATACAAACTAAATCTTTTAACTTTTCTGTCAGAATAGTCAAATTATTTAGACACTTAAAAGGGAAAGACGAACAACCGATATTTGAACAGTTGTTGCGAAGCGGAACGAGCATAGGCGCAAATGTCGCCGAGGCTCATTATGCCGCTTCCTCGGCTGATTTCGTGAATAAACTTCAAATTGCGCTTAAAGAGGCGCACGAGACAAAGTATTGGCTTAATCTTTTGGGTGCGTGTGGCGTGTTGAATGAAAAAGAGTACGACAGTATATCTTGTGATTGCGATGAGTTGATAAAATTACTTACGGCTATTATTACGACTACAAAGGGCGTTGATATTAAAAAATATAACGCGTAATTGTGAGTTGAAATTAATAATAGCTCTATGCAATTAAAAGATAATAAAAGCAATGTTTTCACTTGCTAAACTTATAAGTTGTTGCAAACTATTGTAGAGAAATAGCACGCAACGATAGAAATGCCAAAAAAGAGTGTAGGAATAAATACTTAATAATTAACTGATTTCGGATAAGGTTCCGCCTTCCTAAATTATTAATTATTAATTATTAACTATTAATTGTTATGAAATACATCGAACCGCTTGCAAGGTTGATTGCACAATTGTCAAAACTTCCGTCAGTGGGTGAGAAAACGGCGGCGCGTTATGCGTACGCCATTCTCAACTCTCCGAGCGAGGAAGTGGACGAACTTATAGACGCTATTAAGGACGTGAAACAAAACGTTCATTTTTGCAAAGTTTGCGGAAACTACACCGAAAACGAAGTGTGCGATATTTGCGCCACGAGAAAAGCCAACGTTATTTGCGTGGTGAAAGAGCCAAAGGACATCGTTGCGCTTGAAAAAGTCAAGGACTTCAAAGGCGTGTATCACGTGCTTGGCGGTGTAATCTCTCCTATGGAACATATAGGACCGAACGATATCCGTATAAAGGAACTTCTTGCGCGTCTTGACGGGGTGGAAGAGGTTATTCTTGCCACCAATCCCGACGTAGAGGGTGAGGCAACGGCTATGTATATCGCGCGCCTTATCAAGCCTATGGGCATAAAGGTGACGAGAATTGCACGCGGATTGCCCGAGGGTAGCGTAATCGAATATGCGGACGAAAGCACGCTGTCAAGGGCGTTGTCTTCGCGTATAGAACTTTGATTTTTATAAAATTTGACACTAATGACGAAAGAAAAACTCGGATTGGTACTTGAAGGTGGCGGAGTTAAGGGCGCGTATCAAGTCGGAGCGATGAAAGCTCTCGACGAGCTTGGCGTATCTTACGACGGCATTGCGGGCACGTCTATCGGCGCAATCAACGGCGCGCTATACCTCGACGGCGGTATCAAAAAGATGCTGGACGTGTGGAAAGAGATAAAAACCAACACCATTTACGAGCTTACTGACGAGGAAATCGAAGCGATAAAGGGTATGAACGTAACGCCCGCGATTTTGAAAGTTTTGAGAGAAAAACGCCTCAAAACCATCAAAATGCTTGCCGATTCCTATCAAAAATCGCAAAACTTTTTTGAAAATCTCGTAAGCGAGGAGGATATCCGAAACAGCGGAAAGGAATACGGGCTCGTCACGTTCGATATAAGCGAAATGCAACCGTTTGAGAAAATGATGGATGGTATCGAGGGTGGAAAACTCGTCGATTATATCATCGCGAGCGCGACTTTCCCTATTTTCCCGCCAAAGGTTATAGACGGTAAAAAGTACATTGACGGCGGTGTGTACGACAATATGCCCATCAATCTTCTCGCAAGAAACGGATATAACAAAATCCTCGTTATCCGCACCAATATCGAGAGCAAACCGCCAAAACGCAAAATCGAAAAAGAAGGGCTTGACCTTTTTTATATCACACCGCAAGCGGATTTGGGGCTTGCAATGGCGTTTTCGTCGGGCAGAGTGCACACTTTTATGACGAGCGGATACGCCGACGCAAAATACTGCCTCGAAAACGGATTGAAAGAGTTTTTATTTGGAAACGATAAGGACTGATGCGCTTGCATCATAGGTGAATTATGTCGCAAAACAAAATTTTATTGCTTGACTCCAACAGCCTTATGCATCGCGCCTACCACGCATTGCCCAATCTCAAATCGTCGAAAGGGCTTTACACGGGCGCGATTTTTGGATTTTTGAGCATACTTTTGAGGCTCATAAAGGAACAAAAACCGACGCATATCGCGGCTGCGTTCGACCTTCACGGTCCGACGTTCCGTCACGAGATGTACGACAAATACAAGGCTACGAGAAAGCCTATGGACGAGGAACTTCGTCAACAAGTCGAGCCTCTCAAAGACCTCATCACCGCAATGGGCATAAAAATCGTCGCAATGCAAGGCTACGAGGGCGACGATATCCTCGGCACGCTCTCAAAACGCTTTGACGACGAGTGCATTATAGTGACGGGAGATAGGGATAGTTTTCAGCTCGTAGGTCCGACGACAAAGGTTTTTTGGACGAAAAAGGGTGTGAGCGATATAGAAGTCTACGACGTGCAAAGACTGCTTGACGACGGATTTACCGTAGAGCAATTTATCGATTATAAAGCACTTCGCGGAGATACGTCGGACAACGTTCCCGGTATTGCGGGAGTGGGTGAAAAGACGGCAAAACAATTGCTTGAAAAATACGGCTCTCTCGACAATATCCTTGCCAACGCAAGCGAAATCCCCGGTAAGGTCGGACAAACTATTGCGCAAAGTAAAGATATCGCGCTTTTGAGTAAAGAACTTGTCACTATCAATCGCGACGTGCCCGTCGAGTGCACGCTCGACGATATAAAATTTGAGCCCGTGTACTCTCAAAAGGTCAAACAAATGTTGTCGGAACTTGAAATAATCAAGCTTGCCGACAGAATGACTTTCGTAGACGGCGGAGAGGAAGAAACGAAGGTGATCGCGCTCGAAAAAGAGGTGATTACGCTCACCTCGAAAGAGCAAATCGAGCACGCGTTGAGCGGTGAAAAAGTCGCGCTTATCGTGGGACAAAACGTATGCTTTGCGGTGGACGATAAGACGGAATATCAAATAAGTTGCGTAGAGGATTTGTTCAGTGAAGGCATAGGTTTCGACGAGGCAATAGACACTATAAAAACGCTTGCCAAAGACAAGACTTTGGTGTGTTACGACTTTAAGAAACTATGCAAAGAATACGGCTTTGAAAACGAAAAATTCTTCGATATTATGATTGCCGCACACCTCGCAAGAGGCAGTGCTCCGATAAAGAGTATAGAGCAAGTTTTGGGCGCGGACGGCTACGAAGTCGGCGCGGCGGAACTGTTTGCGGAAAGTGAGAAATTGGAGGCACAATTAACGGAACAAGGACTTAATCCGCTGTTTTGGGACGTTGAACAACCGCTTTGCGTGGTTTTGCGTAAAATGGAAGAGAGAGGCGTATGCGTGTCCGTGGACGAACTCAAAGTGCTTGAAAGAAAGTACGGTGAGATTATCGAGAGGCTGACGGAAGAGATTTACGCGCTTGCGGGAGAGACGTTCAACATCGCTTCCAACAAGCAACTGGGAGATATCCTTTTTGAAAAACTTTCGCTCCCGCACGGCAAGAAAAACAAGACAGGGTATTCCGTGAGCGAGGACGTTTTGAGCGCACTCATAGGCGCACACCCGATAGTGTCCAAAATCCTCGAATACCGCCACTTTGCAAAGTTGCAATCCACATACGTCACGGGGCTTCAACCGCTCGTGAATAGGGGACGTATTCACACGGAATACAACCAATGTATCACTATGACGGGAAGACTGTCTTCCACCAATCCAAACCTTCAAAATCTCCCCGCGAGAAGCGACGAGGCAAAGGATATAAAGAAGGCGTTTATCCCAAGCGAAGGCAACGTGCTCGTGTCGGCGGACTATTCGCAAATAGAACTCCGCCTGCTTGCCCACCTCAGCGGTGACGAGCAACTTATCGACGCGTTCAATCACGGTGAGGACATACACGCAATCACCGCTTCGCAAATTCTAGGCATACCCGTCGAGGACGTTACGCCCGCTCAAAGACGTGACGCAAAGGCGGTCAACTTCGGCATAATTTACGGCATAAGCGGATACGGACTTGCGGAAAACTTGTCCATACCGCAATACAAGGCAAAAGAGTTTATCAACAACTACTTCGTGTCTCACCCCAAAGTGCGCGCGTTTATGGACGGGTGCATAAAGGACGCAAAGGAGAGGGGGTATTCGCTCACTATGCTCGGCAGACGTCGTAATCTGTCCGACCTCAACGCGTCCAACTATATGGTGCGTTCGTCGGCGGAGCGTATGGCTATGAATACTCCGCTTCAAGGCTCGGCGGCAGACATCATCAAAATTGCGATGATTAGAGTTGAAAAACGCCTTGAAAATATGAAATCCAAGATGATATTGCAAATCCACGACGAACTCATCATCGACACGGCAAAGGACGAGGAAGAGGAAGTCAAGAAGATACTTTCTTACGAAATGGAACACGCAATGAAATTGTCCGTACCTCTTATCGCGGAAGCGACGAGCGCGGACAACTGGGGCGCACTCAAATGAGAATTGCTATAATCGGCGGAATAGGCTCCGGCAAGAGCGAAGCTATGAAAATCGCAAAAGAGGCGGGTTTTGAGTGCGTAAGCGCGGACGAAATCAACGCCGAGCTTTTGCGCACGCCTTCGTATATCGCAAAAATCGCTACGCAATTCCCCACGGCGGTCAAAGACGGGGCAGTGAATAAAAAGACGCTTGCAAGCATAGTGTTTGCCGACGAAGGGAAACGCCAAATTCTCAACTCGATAGCTCACCCCGAGATTATGGCAAAGATAAGAGCGTTCGACGCACCGCGCGTTGCGGTGGAACTTCCGCTATACGTAGAGGGCGGAGAGCGTGATTTTGACGAGGTGGTGCTCGTAAAAACTCCTATGTGTTTGCGTATAAAACGCTTGAAAAAGCGCGGACTTGCCAAAAAGGACGCAATCGCACGCATAAAGGCGCAACCGTCCGACCGCACGCTCAAAAAGTACGCAACGAGAGTGCTTTATAACGGCGGAAGCCTCGAAAAACTCAAAAAGCGCGCGCTTAAAATATTCGATAGCATACTCAAAAACGCCGATACGCGCTGAATTTTGTAGATTGAATAATCGATATAAAAATGGGCGTATATAGCCAAATAGTGCCCAAAAGCGGGGCGGAATACGCAAAATTAAAAAACTGTTGTGTTATTCGTCCGCTCGTGGTACAATAAATCGTAAATAAGTTAACTTTATCCGCTTTTATGGATAAATAAAAGGAGAAAATTATGATAAACGGCAAAACGATAGTCCTCACCGGCGCAAACAGCGGTATCGGTCTCGAAACGTTGAGATTGCTCGTCAAGGGCGACAACAAAATCCTTGCGGTCGACTTGCGCACGGATAGAATCGAAGAACTACATAGCGACAAGGTTATCCCGATGGTTTGCGACGTCTCCACCAAAGAGAACGTGGACAAAATCTTTGAAACCGCAATCGAAAAACTCGGTTCTATCGATATATTCTTTGCAAACGCAGGCTTCCCGTACTACGAGACGATGGACTACGTCAATTGGGAACGCATCGAGGATATCTTCAAAGTCAACGTGTATTCTCCCATCTATACGTACCAAAAATATGCGGAATACCTCAATGGCAAACCCGGTCAAATGGCTATCACGGTTTCCGCAATCGGCAAACTCGCAATGCCCGGCTATACGCTTTACAGCGCAAGCAAATTTGCGGTGCAAGGCTTCCAACAAGGTCTCCGCTACGAGTTGCCGAAGAACATCTCGCTCACTTGCCTCTATCCGATAGCAACCGATACCGGCTTCTTCAAGAAAGCAGTGGAAGGTCAAGAAGGCAAGGTTATCCGTGAGCGTCCGTTCCCCGTGCAAAAGCCCGTCCACGTCGCAAAATGTATGGTGCGTGGTTTGGAACACAAACGCAAATTCGTCAATCCGTCCAAACTCTTCTCGTTCGCGCAATTCCTCTTTGCGATTTGCCCGCCGATCAAGTGGGTGTATCTCAAATTGGAAAAGAACAAACTTGATCGCTTTGAAGCTCAAAAGGCAAGCAAGTAAATGCTGGTGATATTGTTGCTACGCAACAGTGATATTTTTGGCTAATGCCAAAAGTGATATTGCGACTTCGTCGCAGTGATATTCGCACTTTGTGCGAGCTGTGGAATATTGCGAATAAAAGTCCCGACTTCGTATGAGGTCGGGACTTTTGCGTGGGGGCGGTTTGTGCGTATGGGTACGGCGCGAGCAAAAGATATTGACAGAAAAAGGAATTGCAAATATACTATAATTGTTATAACGATATTATATCGTGCGCGGAGTGAGAGCGCGACGAGCGCCGATTGACGGATTTATCGTTGTAATCGACGATTTTATTTGGGGTGTAACAATGAAAAAATTGGGAAGAATTGCTTTTTTAGTCGTTTTGATACTCATACTGTCGTTAGGCCTTTTCGTTGCGTGCAACGATAAAGACCAAAATAAAAACGATAATAACGACGACGTTATTCCGACGAGGAGACCGTGCGTCGATTTTGTCATAGACGGCGTCGTATATATGAGCAAAGAAACGGACGTCAACGGTCAAGTCACAATACCTACGAGGCTTACGAAAGACGGATTTGAATTCGTCGGTTGGTTTTTGGACAATGGCTCTTGGCAAAAACCGTTTACGGAAGATACTTTGCGCTACAATCCCGTGAAAAACGACACGAGGGTATACGCGTATTTCAAAAAGAATCACCAACACACGTTTGAGAAGAAGTGGACGTATAGCAACACGTATCATTGGCACAAATCCGATTGCGGACACAATTTGTTTGCCGACCAAGCAAAGCACACTTTTGACGAAGACGGCGTTTGCACCGTTTGCGGATACGAGTATGCGGAATTGAGCGGTGCGGAACTAAAAACCAAAACCTTGACGCTTGACGGATATAATATCAGCGGAAAAGTGTCCAACACGACGACACGATTCTCGTTTGCGGACGAAATCACGATTGCGGACGGTGCGTCTTACGTTATATCGACGGACGAAAACGGTTTGCAAACGATTGAGGGCAATACGGTTGACCTCGAAGAGGGGGACAATTGCTTTTATATCCTCGTCCAAAACAAAAAGGTGATAGAACAATACAAAGTGGTGATACGCCGAAGACCTCGCTATATGGTGACGTTCGATACAAGCGGCGGAACCGGTATAGTTAGACAATACGTCGAAGAAGACGGCTTCGTTTCAGTGCCGAGCACGACTAAAACGGGATATAGATTGGCCTCTTGGTCGTACGATTTTTCACAACCGATAACGAAAAACGAACATATCGTTGCAAGTTGGGAAATCGAGCATTATACGATTGAGTACATTTGGAACGGCGGTGAAGTCAATCAAGACAATCCGACTTCCTATACCGTCAACGACGAAATAACGTTGCCCGCGCCGATAAAAGTGGGTTATACGGGCAGTTGGGATAACGGCGGAAAGATCGAAAAGGGCAGTACGGGCAACAAAACGTTTACCGCACAATATACGATAAATAAATACAACGTAACGATTGAACCGTCTATCGAAAACTCGGCAATAATATCGGGCAACGGCGTATACGATTACGATACGGTGGTAACCGCGTCCGTTTCATACGTGTTCGTAGGATACGAATTCATCGGATTTTACGATGGAGATACTTGTTTGACGACCGAAAAGACATATACGTTCAACGTCCCGACGAGTGACGTGGTTATCGTTGCCAAATTTGCGGTGAAGGAAGAATTCCAAGATTTTACGTTTACGTCGCATTCGCAAGCGTGCACGATAACGGGCGTTAAAGACAAGACGATTGAAAAAGTGGTTATCCCCGATATGGTTGACATAATAGGCCCGAACGCCTTTGAAGATTGCGTCAACTTGACGAGTATTTACGTGCCGAGGTCTGTAAGGTATATCGAGGCTTTTGCTTTTAAGGGTTGTAGCGGTTTGGCGACGGTTATTTTGTGCGACGGCTTGAAAGAGATTGCGTATGGTGCATTTTATCAATGCGTTAAGTTGACGCAGATAGATGTTCCGAGCACTGTAACAAAAATCGGTCACAATGCGTTCAACGAATGTAGCGAATTGACAGCGGTTAAGTTGCGTGAGGGATTGACTACTATTGAATTCGGTGCGTTCAGTGGTTGTGCAAAACTAACGAGTATCGACGTTCCGAGCACCGTAACCGTCATTAATAGTTCGACTTTTTCAAAGTGTTCCGAATTGGAAACCGTTACGTTGCACGAAGGGTTGCTTACAATCGATAGATCCGCATTCTACGGTTGCAAGAAATTGACCAATATCGTTATTCCCGATACGGTTACGAAAATAGGTCAAAATGCTTTTTTGTCTTGTAGCAATTTGACGAGCGTAAAAATAGGCAACGATGTGACGGAACTCGGCACTTATGCGTTCGGTAGGTGCAGTAGTCTGACAGACGTGACGATAGGTATAGGTGTGACGAATATTGCGAATAGAGTGTTTTATGATTGTCCATTAACTTCCGTCAAATACGCGGGAACGATGGCGCAATGGGCAGAGGTTACGATCGGTACGAATTGGGGTGCTACAATAACGCAAATAATTTGCACCGACGGAACGATTACGCTCGGCACTACGGAAGAATAATTAAGTTTAGTTTATCAAAAGTCCCGACTTCGTATGAGGTCGGGACTTTTTGCGTGTGGGCAATGCGAGACGGTTGAATTAGATCCAATCGCTCGGACGGCAAAGTTTCTCGTCGATTTTCAGTGCTATTCTACGGAAAAGACTGATCGTTGCGTCAAGATGCATACCGCCAAAGTTGCAAGACAGTTTTATCGGAACGAACGTGACGAACGTATTGTGTTCGTCATACTTTTCACCGTTGATTGATACATAATTGTAAAAATAGCCCGCATATACGATTACGGTATCGTCGTCGTTATAGTAGACCTTGCAAGACAACAACATCGAGCGTATGAAAATCAAAAGCATAACGGCAATTATCGGACCGCAGATTTCCCAAATAAGCACCGTCGTCGACAAAAAATCGTTATTGGCAGGTTTTACGTTGATAGTGTCCACGACATCGCAACTTGCTACTTTACCGACGACTTCAAACGTGGCGGAAAGCGTGTTGCCTAGCGCGAAAAACTGCGTCGTCTCGGAAGCTATAAGATTGTTTCTCTCGTTATAAAAATCAACGATTGCGATACCTTCGGTTACTTCTTCGTCAAAGGTAATTTGAATATAGCAAGACGATTTGTTTTGAGTTTCGTCGTAATCGAAAACGCTTGCTACGTCGGTCATTTCCGGTTGATCGGGTTTGACGGAAAAGGTGATCGCAATAGGTATAACTATGCTTGCGATGAGAAGTATTGCCCATACGATACGCTGGGAAATAACCCACGCTTTGAGTTTTTTCATATAATTATCCTCCTATTAAAAAAGCGTGTTCCATTGAGAAACACGCCGAAAAACGCACCTCTCAATGTTGCGACACATTCCCTAACAAAAGGCGAGAGTGTACATTTTTGCCTATAACACTCCTTAAATTAGGGATATTCAAATGTGTCGCAAAACCAATATACCACAATTTATTGATAATGACAAGATATTATTAATTCGTAGATATTTGCTTTTTCCATTATTTTAATAATGGATATATTCTATATTACGGTTGACTTTGCTTGCGGAAGTGTTAAAATATACTTTCTCGGTCGGATAAGGGTACACTTTGGGAAATTGTGAGGATTTCTTACCGATGAGGAATATATGAAGCCTTTGCATAATCAATTGCACCATTCGCACGGCACTTCCGTGCTTAAAGATATGGATATGACCAACGGACCGCTTCTCAAAAAGCTGATTGCGGTGGCTTTGCCGTTGGCACTTTCAGGCATTTTGCAACTTTTGTTCAATGCGGCGGATTTGATCGTTATAGGTCAATTTTCCGAGACGAGCACGCAGTCTTTGGCGGCGGTTTCGTCCAACGTCGCGCTTATCAATCTCATTATCAACGTCGTTATAGGTTTATCTATCGGCACGAACGTCGTTATGAGCCAAGCAATCGGCTCTCGCGACGAAAACAAGGCGCAAAACACCGTGCATACCTCCGTTTTGCTTGCGCTTATCAGCGGAACGGCGGTAGGGCTCGTCGGTGTGTTCTGCGCAAAATACTTCCTCGTGTGGATGAAGACCGATCCCGCGATTTTGGACAAAGCCACGGATTATCTGTTTATCTACTTTATCGGCACTCCCGCCAACGTTCTTTACAACTTCGGCGCTTCCATACTTCGTGCAAAAGGGGACACAAAGCGTCCGCTTATCTACCTAACGATTGCGGGCGTCGTCAACGTTGCGCTCAACCTCTTGTTCGTCATCGTGGTGAAAATCGACGTCAAGGGCGTCGCGATTGCTACGATAGTAAGTCAATACATCTCGTGCATATTGCTCGTTATCACGCTTATGCGCGAGCAAGGATATTGCAAGCTTATACTCAAAAAACTCCGTTTCCACAAGCGTGAGTTTGCGGATATCATCAAAGTTGGCTTGCCCAGCGGAATACTCAACTCGTTTTTCTCAATCGCAAACGTGCTTATCCAGACCAACCTTAATTCATTCGGATACGCACTCGTGGCGGGCAGTTCCACGGGTAGTAACCTTGAAGGTTTCGTGTATACGTCTATGAACGCCGTGTCCAACGCAACCGTTACGTTTGCGGGACAAAACTACGGCGCAAAGAAGCCCGAACGTATCAAAAAGACCGCAATCGAAGCGTCGATTATGATTATCGTGATAAGCCTCGTATGGACGCTGATTTTGCTCCTCGCAGGGCAGTATATAGCAAGACTTTATACGCCCGATCCCATCGTAATCGAGTACGCTTGCGAGAGAATGAGAATAATTTTGCCAATCTATTTCGTGTGCGGTATCGTGGAAGTGCTCGTCGGTTGTATGCGCGGTATGGGTTACTCTTTTACGCCGATGATTGCCAATTTCTTTTGTATTTGCGTATTCCGTATCGTGTGGATTTACACCGCTTGCAAGGCGTATCCGTCACCTACGATGCTGTATTTGAGCTGGCCTATCAGTTGGATACTCAACATAATCGTGGACGGTGTAATTATGGCGGTTATCTACAAGAGAGAGAAGTATATGATGCGTATGTCCTCCGTCGAGTATGTCCCGCAACTTCCGTACGAGGACGAGAACGTCGAAGTGCAAGACGTTCCTCTTATCGAGGCAGATTACCCAGAGCTTAAAGAAAACATTGCAAGCGATTTCGAAGACGGAACTTCGAACCGCAACGGCGGCGAGCGAATAAGCGCCGAACTTAACGATTAATACCGTCCAACTTAACAATTATAAGCGACCAAACGGTCGCTTTTTTGTTTACTATAAAATTTATTCATACAAATGTCGAATATTGTCGGTTTTTACGGCGGGTTTTGTCGAAGACGCATATTGAAATGTCGTACTTTTGTATTGTATAATATATCTATCTTTACGATATAGGAGAAGTTATGGGAAAACTACAAAGTCTTATTGACAACAAGGCGCAAAGCGCAAAGTTTATGTGCGACGAAATCGCGCATATTTGCAACGATATGCCCAAGCGCGATCCCGGTAGCGAAGGCGAAAAGATGGCGTGCGAGTATATGGCGGATTTCCTCAAAAACGACTGCGGTTGTGAGCGTAGCGACGTAGAATCGTTCAAGGAAAATCCAAACGCGTTTTTCGGCTGGATTTATTTCACGATTACGTTCGTGCTTATCGGTATGGTGGCGTTTTTCTTCCTTCCGATTTTCGGCGCGATAATCACCGCTTTGGGATTTGCGATTTTGTTTATTCAATTCGGTCTTTACAAGAAGCTCGTTGACAAGTGCTTCCCCGAAAAGACGGGTCACAGCGTCACCGCAATCAAAAAATGCACTGGCGAAGTGAAGGGAAGAGTGTTCTTCAACGGTCACCCCGACGCAGTGTGGAATTGGCCCGTCAACAACAAATTCGGCGGTACGGCACACGTTGCGCACCTCGTTTCGAGCGTGGTCAGCGGTCTCGTGGTGCTCGGCCTCAATATCGCGGCGGCGGTCAAGACCGGTTGCAAGCCCGTTACGTCCTTTGCACTTGCGGACTATACCGCGCTCTACGGTGACGTATTGTTCTGGATGGGCATCGCAATTCTCGTTATGGTCCCTTGCCTTATCGGTATGTATTTTATGTGGGACGAGAAGACCATCACGGACGGCGCAAACGACAACCTCACGGGTTGCTATATGGGTATCGCTATCCTCAAAGCTATGAAAGATCAAGGCATCGAGCTCGAACACACCGAAGTCGGCGTTATCATTTCGGGCAGTGAAGAGGCGGGACTTCGTGGCGCAATGGCGTGGTGCGAAGCGCACAAAGGTGAATTCGACGACGTTCCCACTTGGATATATTCCTACGACACCATTCACGAAAGCCGTTTCCTCGGCGTAAACTATCGCGACCTCAACGGTACGGTGGCTTCGGATAGGGAAGTCAGCGACTCGTTTATGCAAGCGGCACAAGAACTCGGCATTAAGTGCACCAAGACGTGGGTCCCTCCATTTGGCGGAGCAACCGACAACGCCGCTTTCAACAAAGCAGGTTTCAAGTCCACGGGTATCACCGCACTAGACCACAACTTGCAAGACTACTATCACACTATGCGCGACACGGCGGATAACCTCAATCCCGAATGTTTGGCGGATTGTTACGCTATCTCGGTTAAGGCATTAGAGAACTTTGATCGTGATATTGCAAAATAACAAATAAACGCTTTATAAATACGAAAACGCACGGTAAACCGTGCGTTTTTATTTTTTGTAAGGTTGTTTTTATCTTTCCGTCATTGACTCGGCAGTTATCATAAAGTCGTAGAGGGGCTTTATCATTGCAAACTGCTCGCAGAGAGTTTTGGCAAGGTCGGGGGAGAAGAGAAGGTCGATATCGTGCGAATTTGCGATGAAGCACATATCTTTCTTTTCAAGCCACAAAGCGACGTCTTGCGGATAGTCGGGATAATGGGGCTTTTTGTACGTTTCTCCGACGAATTGGAAAATATCTTGATTTTCAAAGCATTTTTTGGCGTTTTGGAAAGATTTTGAATTTGACAAAATCAAGTTGCGCATACTTGCCATACTTTTTGCGTCGGCGCAGTAGTACCCGCAACCGTAGCGAAAACCGTAAGGTGACAACTCGAAGAAGTAACCCGGGAGTCCGTACATTTGGTTTTTGTCGCGCATAAACGTAAACCAAATATGGTCTCTATAAAGGCTGGTTTTGTCTTTTGCAAAGCGCAAGTCTTTGTAGAGGCGGGATATAACGCTTCTCGGCTCGGTGATAAAACCCTCGTCTATTTGGAGCATAGAGGGCGTCATCTCTCTTACGATATCGCAAAACGGAGCGTAGAGGTATTGCTTGAAATCCTCTTTATGCTCCGCATACCACGCTTTTGAATTGTTGAGGTGGTTGAAATATAAAAAGTCGAGAGAACGTTGGCAAAGCGTCGTCATTGCTTGTCCTCAAAGAGTGAAACGATGGTATTTTCCACGATCTTGCGCATTGCTTGATAATCTATGTACGTATGATGGTCGTAGACGAACTCGTGCGAGAAAGATTGCACTATGTCCATAGAGAAGTGTACGCGTTCGGTGAGGCTCGGAGTGGTTACGCCAAGCGACTTTAATTTGTCGGAAATGGCAAGAGTAAGCTCGTCTTCAAGAGCGATAAACTTTTTATTTACGGCGTCGTCGGTGTGCGACATCGAGTGCAACGCCTCGTGAATGTTGGCTTGCTTTTTGTGTATCTCGATTGCGCAATCGAGCACGTGAGACGCGATTTGAGAGAAGTCCAAGGGTGCGTGCAATTTGTCAATCATTTCCAAAATAGGTGCAAAAGCCGTGTTGACGTAGATTTCGAGTACGTCGAGAAGGATATCTCTCTTGTCCTTGAAATATCCGTAAACGATGCCCGTGGATACGCCCGCTTGTTTTGCGATTTGCGCCGTATTGGTGTTGTAATAACCAACCGTCGAGAAAAGTTCGTATCCCGCTTTGACTATTTTGTTTTTCTTTTCGATAGAACGCTCTTGTTTTGGTTCTCTGACTTCTTGTGCCATACGCTTCACCTGCGCATACGTACGCGCGTTTATAAGGATATATTTATTATACACCAAACCCGAAATAAATCAACTAAAATGAAAAGTGAAATTTTTTTCATATTTTTTCATAAAAGTGATTGACATCTTTTTTTGATAGTTGTAATATCATAGCGTAAATATGAATAAAGTTTCATATTTTGTCGGATATCGGATAAGATAACCGAACAAGGAGAGAGAAGAATATGCCGCTGGTATTTGCACCTATCGGAAAAGATTTAAGAATAGTCAAGATTTTGACTGACGACAAGACCAAGAAACATTTGGAAAGTTTGGGTATTACCATAGATTCCAACATTAGTATCATATCCCAAAGCGGTGGAAGCGTTATTTGCCACATCAAAGACGGCAGACTTGCTTTGGACAAAGAAATGGCAACAAAAATTTTGGTAGCATAAATTTAGGAGGACAAAATGGAAAAACTTTTGAGTGATTTCATTATCGGCGAGCAAGGCGTGATCAAAGCAGTCGGCGGCGACGGAAGAATTAGACGTCGTTTGTTCGATATGGGTGTTACGCCGGGCGCAGAAGTGTATCTTCGCAAAAAAGCTCCTCTCGGTGATCCGATTGAGGTGACTATCAGAGGATACGAGCTTACGCTTCGTAAAACCGAAGCATCTGTCGTAACGATGGAGGTACAAGAATAATGAAAAGATTTGCTCTAGCTGGCAACCCGAACTGTGGTAAAACGACTTTGTTTAACAGTTTGACAGGTTCGACCGCACACGTCGGCAACTGGCCGGGCGTCACGGTGGATAAGAAAGAGGGTACGTACAAAAAGTGCGCAGAACCCATCGCTATCGTCGACCTTCCCGGTATCTATTCGCTTTCTCCGTACACACCGGAAGAAGTGATTTCGAGAAACTACATTCTCGAAGAGAAACCCGATTGCGTCATCAACATCGTAGACGCGACCAACCTCGAACGTAACCTTTATCTCACCACTCAAATTATGGAAATTGACGTGCCGATGATCATCGCACTCAATATGATGGACGCAGTGGAAAAGAACGGTGACAAAATCGACGCAAAGAGCCTCGAAGAAAAAATCGGTCTTCCCGTCGTTGAAATCTCCGCTTTGCGTGAAAAAGGTCTCGACGAATTGATGCAAAGAGCGTACGAAGTATGTCAACAACCGAGAAAGGGTAGCACCGTTCTCGAAGGCAGTGCACTTACGCACCTCATCAACGATTGCAGAATCGCTCTCGAAGGTTCGGGCGTTGAAAACGCACTCTTCCACGCAGTTAAACTTGTCGAACTTGACGAAATCGAAGTCGGTCAACATCCGCAAGCGGCTCAAATGGTCGAAGAGTTCAAGAAGACCTTCAAAGACGACGTTTTCGGAACGGACTTCGAAGCAATCGTAGCGGATAGCAGATATAAATACATATCCAAAAACTATTCGTCCGTAGTCACTAAGAAAGAAGTAACGACGGAAAAAGATAAACTCAGCACTTCCGACAAGGTCGATAAGGTGTTGACGCACAAGGTTTGGGGTATTCCTATCTTCCTCGTGATCTTGTTCCTCGTGTTCCACCTCACGTTCGCAGAGGACTTCTTGTTCCTTGGCGCAGGCGGTGTGTTTGACAGCGATCCCGTTGCATATCTCGACGCAGATCATACGCAAGTTGCCGATTTTGCTCAAACTCCGTATGACGAAAATACGACGTACTACACCGAAGACGGCTACAAAGCAGACCTTTCTTTCACGGAAGACGGTGAACTTGAAGCAGTCGAAGCAAAAGCGTACGTTTATACGGCAGATCACGAACTCCGTTACGTTGACGAATTGACGGAAGCCGATCTCGACCAAAAATTCTATGCGGACGAAAAAGGTAAATGGGAAGTAACCGTTGAGCCTAACGATGACGGTGAATTGGAATCCGCTTTCGTAAGCGGTATCGACGAGTGGTGCTCCGGTATCAGCGCAGCAACGTTCTTCGGATATGAAGAAAGCGTATACGGCCCGGGCGTCATCCTTGCAAACATCCTCAACACGTTTACCGAATGCCTCAGCGTGTGCGTAAACGAAGGTCTTGTGCTTGCAGGCGCTCCCGAATGGTGCATCGGCCTCATCGTAGACGGTGTCCTCGGCGGTTTGTTTGCAGTCCTCGGCTTCTTGCCGCAAATCCTCTTGCTCTTCTTGTTCTTCTCTATTTTGGAAGACAGCGGATATATGGCTCGTGTAGCGTTCATCCTCGACAGAATTTTCAGAAGATTCGGTTTGTCGGGCAGAGCGTTTATGCCTATGATTATGGGCTTCGGTTGCTCCGTCCCCGCATTCATCAACACGCGTACTCTTGCAGACGAGAACGAAAGAATCGCAACTATCAGAGTCATTCCGTTCTTCAGCTGCGGTGCTAAATTGCCTATCCTTACTGCAATCGCAGGCGGTATCGCAACTCAATTCGGTTTCTCTCATCCTGACGTAATCACGTATATGATGTACGTGCTCGGCGTTGTCGTGGCAATCGTAGCGGTTATCTTGATGCGTGCAACGACTATGAGAGGTGAAGTGCCTCCGTTTATTATGGAACTTCCGGCATACCACGTACCGCAACCCAAGAACCTTGCGGCTCACCTCTGGGATAAAACCAAACACTTTGTGAAGAAAGCGTTCACAATCATACTTGCATCAACTATCCTCATTTGGTTTATCAGCCATTTCAGCTGGACGTGGCAATTCCTCGCGGACGAACAAATGGATCAATCAATCCTTGCGGGTATCGGCGGACTTATTCAACCTCTGTTCACACCGCTCGGATTCGGTTCTCAACTTAAAGCATTTGGTTGGGTATTCGCAGTCGCTGCTATCACGGGTCTTATCGCAAAAGAAAACGTTATCGCAACGTTCGGTACGCTTGCAGCTTGCATCGTCGGCGGTATGATCGACGTAGAAGCAGACGGAGGTATTGCAGCAGCTTCAACGATGATCGCGGCAACGGGTATCGACGTTCCGGGCTTGATCGCATTCATCGCGTTCAATATGCTCACGATTCCGTGCTTCGCAGCAGTCGCAACCGCAAAGGCAGAACTTCCCACCAAGAAGTCTTACAGAATGACGTTGCTCTTCTGGATCGGCACAAGCTACATCGTGTCTATGATGATTTATCTCATCGGTGCGTGGTGGTGGACGGTGTTCATCTTCGCAGCAATCTGGGCAGCGGTTATCACGCTCATCGTGCTTGACAACAAGGGCAAGATCAACGTGAAGAAGTTCTTCCAAGACCTTGGTAGCAAACTTAAAATCAAAAAGAACGCATAAGTCGCGCAAAATGCGCAATATAGACTTTGCGTGAAAAAGAGTGATTTATGACAAACGCAGTATTTCAATCGATATTGTCGGCAATGAACCCGATCGGAATCGTCACCATCGTCGTGGCGGTTGCGATTGTGGTCGGCGTCGCGGTGGCATCAATCGTGAGAAAACTCAAAGGCAAACCGTCTCTCGGCAGTGATTGCGCAGGGTGCTCTCACGCAGGACAATGCAACGGACATTGTTGCAATCAAGATCAAAACGTTGATTGGAGCGAACTCGTTGCAAAACGCAAAGAAGAGTTGAGAAAGCAAAAAGAGGCTGAAAACTCCGACAATAAAGATGGACAAAACTAATCCCCCTTTTGTGTTAATGATAACCACATAAACACAAATCTCAAAAGATATGTTGTAGCGATACGACAATCTATATTCTCTCTCAAAAAGTAACGGAAGCGCAGTGCGCTTCCGTTGCTTTTACTTTGCGCCGAATGCTAAACACGTGTCACTTATCTCGAAGAGATAACTTGACACATATTTAGGCGCAAACGTCCTACACAAAAGCAATCGGAGCATTGCTTTTGTGCGTAAGGTCTCACAACCTTGAGACGGCTCGGCGGTTGCTCGGACTGATAGTTGATGCTCACAACGATTTTTTCGTGGAGTTATATAATTCGGCTCCGCCTGTCTACGAGTAACGTTAGGCGTGCGTTGCACGCTAATGGAATATTCCACAACTGTGCTTTCGGCGCAATATCACTTTTTGCGTTAGCAAAAAATATCACTCTCGCTTTGCGAGAATATCACTTTTAGCCAAAGGCTAAAAATATCACTTTTGCGTAAGCAAAAATTCTCCTTTTGCAATTTTTCCCGTTATATGTTATTGTGAAATTGCAGATAGATTTGCCACGAGACGTGTCAAAACGGTGAAAATAACAATATACTATCGTGCAAAGGGAGTTTTTATGAATAAGAAGAGAATTTGGATTGTCGCACTTGTGCTTGCGCTGACTATGTGCCTTACGCTCGTACTTGTTGCGTGTAATGACAACGGCGGTGGCGGAAACGGCAACGCAAACCAAGGCGAACAAGGCGGAAGCGGTGAGCAAGGCGGAGGAGAACAAGGCGGTCAAAGTGAAACGCCAGGGCCAACGCAAGAGGAACTTTTTGCAATTTGGGTTTTGGGAAGAGATTTCTCTATGAACTACGACGGCGCTTTTACCACGCGTTACACGAGCGTCAATAACGATACTCACAAGAAGTCAAAAGGTGAAAATACCGAGTCGTGGGGCGGTGACAACAAGTATTTCTACGTGCAAAACGACTACCTTATGGATGAAAATAACGAGTATCAACTCGTTGAAGAACTCATCGAATCGTTGCGCCTCGTAGACGAAAACGGCACTCAAATCACCAAGATGTTTTATAAGAAGACCAAAGATGGTGAAACCGTTGAAAATTGGGACAACGAAACCACGCCCGATTGCAGAAACTCTTATTTTCGTCTTTGCCCCAAGTCCATTATCGGTGACAAGGAAAACTTTATATCAAACGGTGATACTTACGAAGCGTTTATTGCGGCAATCAAGACGGCGGCACTCGATCCCGAAGAGGGAATGGGAATTGAACCGACTTCCATCACTTTTATTATAAACGAAGACGGAGCGATTACGTTTGAGTTGCTTTTTGCAGTAAGCAGAGAGATTGAAGAAGAGGATTGCGTTATGGACGTAACGGATAGATTGTTAGTAACGGTCAAAGACGGCAAAGTCGTCGAATACGCGTCGAGAGCAACCTTCGATTACAAATTCGAGGATGAGACGAAGAACGTATCCGAAGATATGTCGCAATCGTACAAATTCTCGTACGAATTTGACGGTGATATGCAAAAAACTATCGATACTACCGTAAAATGATTGTGAAGCGCAGTAGAGATTGCAATATTTTGAAAAATCAGCAATCTAACGTATTAGAATATGAAAAACGAGCCTTTTATAGAGGCTCGTTTTTGTAATACAAAAAGACGGGAATAACCCGCCTTTTTCGTGTTTATACGTCGATTTGATATAAATTGGTGATTATACGATGTGTACGTATCCGTCTTTGCGTGCTGCTGCCGTTGACGTCGGGGCAGAAGGGTATCCAAGCGCGATTGCGCCAACTCCTCTCAACGTTTCGGGAAGTCCCCATTTGCGTAGGAGTGCTTTGCCTTGTCCGCTGTCAAATATTTCACGTTCTCTATGCACCCACACCGTGCCAAGTCCCAAAGAATAGGCGGCGAGCATCATATTTTCAAGCACGCAACTTCCGTCTTCAACGAACGTGCTTGCCGTTCCTTCCGCCAAAACGAGAACGACGATAGGTGCGCCGTAATACGGATCGCAGTCTTTATTCATAACGTCGGCATTTAGTTTGGCAATTTCTTTGCGATACTGCGGGGTGGTAATTGCAATAATCGTCGGTGATTGTCTTCCACCACCCGTCGGTGCATACGTGCCCGCTTCGAGAACGGCGTCAAGCAATTCTTGCGGTATTGCGTCGGATTTGAACGCGCGCACGCTTCTGCGTGATTTGATCGTTTGCAACACTTCGTTTGTCATATTATATCTCCTTATATTATAATCGCCACACACCGATGGCGGTGTATGGCGAAAAATGAGTTTTTGTCTCAGAAAAATCCATACTGATTTTGGAATTATATTGTAGCATACGCCGCGTTATTTGTCGAGACGTATATCATATTTTTAGGAAAAATTGCAATCGTCAATCACCGTACGCGCAAAGCGGTGCGACGTCGCAACCTTTACTCTCGTAATAGGCAAGCATTTCGGGGAGTTTGGTCTTGTCGTAGCTCGTGATACAGTCGGAAAGCACGTGTACGGCGTAACCCTCTTTTGCCATATTGAAACACGTGGATTTGATGCACGCCGTGGCGTCCGCGCCAGCGATATAAAACTCCGTTATCCCGTGCTCATTTATGAAAGCGGAAAAGTCCTCGCTCGTGAGGGCGTTGCTCTTGGTCTTGACGAAAATATTGCTTGATACGATTTTCAGTTCCGCAACCAATTCTGCACCGCGCGTTCCCGCTTTGAAAGTTCTTGTGGCGGGGGATAGGTTGTTTTGTTTGATATACACGACGTGCATATCCTGTGCAAGGGCAAAGTCTATCGCTCGATTGACGTTTGATATTATATCCTTGTAATTTTTGGTAATGTCGTTTTGAAGGTCGATAACGACCAACGCGCAGTTTTTCATAGTATTTTCCTCTCAAAATTCGATTGTCGGGTTATTATGGCACAATAAAAATTTAATGTAAATACAAAAATGACGAAAATCTTGGAAAAACTCGCAGATTATAAAGTTTTACTCTTGTATCGAAAGTTGAAAAAATCAACTTCGGTACATTTTTTTGCAAAGGACAGCGTAAATGGAACACGGAACGGAAAGGTACATCGGAACGGTCGCGTATCTCGGAAAACTGTATGACTTTATTGTGTCGCTCGATAAGACGTTTTTTGAATAAGCGTGTTTCAATTATCCCCGCAAGCAAGAGTTTATAACGCCAATTCCATAACGTTGTACTCGTTTTCCGAAACGATTATAAATCCGTTCTTTTGCCAAAATGAATTGCTTTGCTGATTGCCTTTATCTACTCCTATGCGCACTTTTTTATAGCCTAATTGCGCCAAATAGTTGCAAACGTCTCCTATAATATTTGAACCTACGCCTTTGTTTTGATAAAGCGTATTGGCCATAAACAGCCCGATAAAAGCTATTTCGTCCGTCGGGTAACCCAAAATCAAATCCATATTCGCAACCAGCGAATCACCCTCAAAAAAGCCGACGTAATATTTGTCGTCGTAACTTTTGCGGGGAGGCAACGCTTTCATATCATCTACGATGCTTTCTTTCGTAACGAACGGCGGGTGATATTTGTAGTAAATCTCGTTTTTGCAACTCATATCGTAAATGGTATCCACGTCGTTTACGTCAAGCGCACGCACTTCGTATTTTTTTGATAACAATCTGATATCCATATCTATTTCTTTTATAACTCCCGCTTTGTTTTTGCATTGATTTTAGCATATTACGCGGTGTTTTTCAATCGTTCGCACCTTGTAAAAACTAATATTAGCCCGGGTTCAAGTATCGTTCGGTGTGTTTGCAGAACCTGAACCCAAATGAATAGTATAAAAATAGCCCAGTCGAGCCCCTACGGGTTCAACTGGGTCCAGCTTGGTGCGGACAACAGGACTTGAACCTGCACCTTCTAAACGAAAACAAGAACCTGAATCTTGCGCGTCTGCCAATTCCGCCATATCCGCATTACGGTTGCTATTTTAGACTATACGCGCTTTTATGTCAATTCTATGTGCCTAAAATCGAACATAATTTTGTATGTAGTGAAAATTGATTTGCACAAAAGATTGATTTTGGCAAAAATACTGATATAATGAAGAAAACGAGGTGAATTATGCATTATTCATACAATACCAAAGGTACGTGTTCGAGAAACATTCAATTTGACATAGACGAGAAGGGCGTCGTAACAAACGTCAGTTTTTACGGCGGTTGCCCCGGCAATTTGAAGGCACTTTCCATACTCGTGGACGGTATGACCGCAGACGAGATAGAGAAAAAACTCAACGGCGTTCATTGCGGAATGAAGGATACGTCTTGTTCCGACCAACTTGCCCACGCGGTGCGCGAAGCGTACGAGAAGATGCAATGAGCAAATATTTTCCGCTTTGGCAAGAAGTTGCCCGACGTATGCAAGAGGCGGATAAACTTACGCTGTCGTTTGAAGAGGTAAGAGGCGTGCTTGGGTTTGAGATAGACCACTCGTTTTTGAATTGCAAAAAGGAACTGGAAGAGTACGGTTACAAAGTGGGCAAAATAAGCCTAAAAGAGCAAAAAATCGCTTTTGAAAAGATATAAACGAAAGCCCCTAAAAATAGGGGCTTTTGCTTACGTCGTTATTTGCTTTTTTTGCCGGACTTTTTGCCGAATTTGCCAAAAATATCAATTTTGATGCCGTTGGATATTATTTCTTTCACGGACTGCACGGTGTTAATGCCGAAAGTTTTGTCAATAACGCCGATGGATTGTCCGACTTTTTCAACGTTGCGTTCGTATGCGGATTTGCCCGTGAGTTGCTTGAAAATCGTCGAGGCAAACTCTTTGGATTGTTTTTTGTCTTGAATAATCAATACGAGCACTTCGGTTAGCAAATATACCTCGATGGTGTCGTTGTAAAACTTGATTTGCGGTTGTTCCTCAAAGATTTTGACGTCGGATAAGGAGTATTTGCGTTGCTCGTAGCTCGTTTGCTCGTCGTAAGTGTTGTTGTAGGGCATAAGAACTATGTACTTGTTGGTGACTAGAAGCCTATAAAGACATTTCGTGTCGTCCGCAACGTATGCGTCGCATCTGAAAAGCAGTACTTCATCTTGATCGAAATTGTAGTTGTTCATAATCGTGTACCTCCACCTTATCCCGTGTAAATTTCGCGAAAAAAAGTGCGCCTCATCGAGACGCACAAAAAACGCATTTCTCGATGTTGCTACACATTTTGACCAAAATCAAGGTGAGAACATACGTTTTTATCGATTATGCCCTTGATTTCGTCCTATTAAAATGTGTAGCACTGTTAGTGTAGCATAAATGTGGCGTACTTTCAACATAAAACAGTATTTTGAAGCGTTTTTCGCATAAAAGTCGCTATTGAAAACGGCTTTTATATATGGTATAATTATTTGGAATGTGAGAGTGGACGGCGCAAAGTGCTCGGCTCTCGGATACGAGGTGGGGTATGACGGAAGTCGTTGCGGCTCTTATAAAAAGAGATAGCAAATTTCTAATATGCCAACGCCCGAAGAATAAGGCACGCGCTTTGCTTTGGGAATTCGTAGGCGGAAAGGTGGAAAAAGGCGAAAATAGAGAGGACGCTCTCAAAAGAGAGTGCAAGGAAGAGCTTGACGTTGATATAACTGTGGGAAAACTATTCGTGAGAGTGGTGCACGAGTATCCCGATATAACGATTGGGTTGAGCCTATTTGAAGCCGAACTTGACGAGGGGCAAGAGATAAAACTGCTTGAACACGTTGACGCAAAATGGATAACGGCGGAGGAAATCGATAGATACGAATTTTGCCCCGCAGACGAGGATATCCTCGCAAAAATAAAATCAGAATACAAGACGATGCATATAATGTAAGACTGCATCAATGAAAGAGGGAAATATGATAAACGTAATCGTAAACGGACAAAATTTACAAGTGAAAGAAGGCACGAGAGTGCTCGATTTGCTTAAAGACGAGGACAAAACCAAATACGTGGTTTGCAAACTCGGCACGCAAGTGAAGGAGCTCAATCGCAAGCTCTCGGACAAGGACGAGGGCAAGAAAATCGAATTTTTGGGACTTGAAAACATAGAGGCGGGCAAAGCGTACGAAGCAAGCTTGCGCTTTATATTCTCGATGGCGTTTTTCCGCCTTTATCCCGACGTGAAAATACGTTTCAGCTACAACGCGTCGCGCTCGGTGTTTTGCCAAGTTTTGACGGCGGGCTTCAATATCTCCACGGCTGTTGAGAAAATCAAAGCGGAAGTGGACGCTATAATAGCGCAAAATTTGCCTATCGAGCGTATCACGGTTTCCACTGCCGAGGCGGCGGAAATTTACAAGAAAATGAACGGTTTCGACAAGCTCGAAATGCTCAAATACCGTCCCGAAAGCAACGTCAACATCTACAAGTGCGGTGAATATTACGACTATATGCACTCGTATATGGTGGCTTCCACGGGTTGCATACACGCCTACGAGGTGAGACCGTACAGCCCCGGTATCATTATCCAATATCCGAGATACGAACTGGGCGCGACGATACCCGAATTCGTGGAAGAGAGTATGTACGGACGCACTCTCCAAAGAGCGTATTTGTGGGCTAAAAAGACCAAAACGCAAACCATTGCCGAGATAAACAAGAGAGTTGAGGACGGCAACGAACTCGACTTCGTGCAAATGTGCGAGGCAAAACACAATCGTATGCTTGCAGAACTCGGTGAGGAAATCAATCGCGATATCGAAAACATCCGCCTTATTTGCATAGCGGGTCCGTCGTCGAGCGGTAAAACGACGTTCTGCAACCGCGTGCGCATAGAGCTTTTGTCGCGCGGTATCAATCCCGTTATGATATCTATGGACGACTATTATCTCGAAAGAGATAAGATTTGCGAGCTTCAAGGCAAGAGCCGTGAAGACGTTGATCTCGAACATATCAATTGCCTCGACATAGAGCAATTCAACAAGGATTTGTTTGACCTCATCAACGGTGAGGAAGTCACGCTTCCAAAATTCAACTTCAAGATAGGCAAGAGGGAAGTGGGCAGAACCATAAAAGTGGACGAGCATAGCCCCATCATCATCGAGGGTATACACGCGCTCAACGAAAAGCTTACGTCCTCTATCCCAAAACACCAAAAATACAAAATCTATATTGCACCGCAACTGCCCGTCAATATAGACAATCACTCTCCGCTCAACACAACGGACTTGCGCCTCATAAGACGTATCGTGCGCGATATGCAATTCCGCAACTATCCCGCGGCAAACACCATCGATATGTGGCAATCCGTGCGTAGCGGTGAATTTAGATGGATATATCCCAACCAAGAGGGTGCAAACTTCGTGTTCAATTCCGCGCTTCCGTACGAACTTTGCGTGCTTAAAAAACTCGCAATGCCCGCACTTCGCGAAATCAAGTACACCGATCCGCAATTCCTCGTGGCAAACAGACTTATAAAATACCTCAAATACTTCAAGACCATCGAGGACGAGTCCATTATCCCGTGCAACTCGCTTATCCGTGAGTTTATCGGCGGAAGTTGCTTTGACGTTTGATTGACCGCGCGAAGATAAGATGTTATCATAATGACGATTTGACGCAAAAGAGGGTTTATATGGCTAAAATAGCGGTTGTAGGTATGGGACAAGGCGGTATGGTTGCCGCAGTCAAACTCGCAGAGGCGGGTTACGACGTTTCGATTTTTGAAAAGGAAGCGAGGGGACACGTCAGTTACGACTGGCGCGACGATATCCGCGCGGACGTTTTTCAAGCGGTGGAAATGCCTATGCCCGATAGGGACGTGTATTGCCAAAAAAGCAAATGGCTTTTCGTCTCCCCAAACGAGGAATACACCTTGCCAGTGCCTCCGTGTCCGCCTATGGAAGAAATCTCCGTATACCGCACCAAGCTTTCCGAATACTTTGCAAAGCAAGCGGAAAACGCGGGGTGCAAACTTTATTTTGACAGTCCCGTTACCTCTCTCGTCATTAAAAACGACGTCGTAAAAGGCGTCGTGGTCGGAGGAAAAGAACTGTATTTCGACCTCGTTATAGACGCAAGCGGTATGCGCTCTCCTTTCCGTGCGCAAATTCCTAATAAATTCCATATCCAAGCGCAACCCGCGCCCGACGATATTATGTACGGATATCGCGCGTTTTTCAAGCGCGTGGAAGGCGCTGCGCCTCGCGATCCCGAGATCAACAGCACTCTCACGCTCAAACACCTCGGAAGCGTGGGCATAAGCTGGTGCAACCTCAACGAGGACAATCTCGTGGACGTGCTTATAGGCAGAGTTGGCGGTCTTGACGATAAGGAGATAGAATATTCCGTCAACGCGTTGAGGGCAAGCAATCCCATTCTCGGCACGGAAGTCGTGAGCGAGAAGAAGGTGGAAATTTGCCTCCGTATGTCCATTGCAAGAGCGGTTGCGGACGGTTACGTCGCAATCGGCGACAGCGCGTTTATGACAATGCCCCTTATGGGTAGCGGTATCGAATCGTCTATGAAAGCAGGCAAGATGTTTGCCTATTACGTCATCAACAACGGCATCGAGGAGTTCACCGCAAAGAACACGTGGGGATTCTACCGCAAGTATATGACGGAACTCGGTGCAGACTTTGCTTTCGTTGACGTGCTAAAACGATGGTCGCTTTCCCTCGATCCCAAGACGATAGACTGGGTATTCGGCGGCGGACTTATCGAAAAGAGCGACCTTGCGCTCGTCACCACCGACACGAGCGGTCAAAAACCCAAAATGTCCGCAAAATCCATTTTCAAAAAGATTTTCTTGCTCCTCGGTCACTTCGGCCTCGTATGCAAAGCAGTCGGCTGCCTCTTGAGAAGTTTGAAAGCAAAACGCATCGCCAAGAGCATCCCCAAGAAGTACGACGTCCGCAAAATCAATAAATGGACGAAGAGATACAACAAAATTATCTATAAATGATGATTTTAATTGGTAATTAATAACTAATAAATATTGAAGAATTCGAAGTCATTAGAAATATTTTTGCTAATCATGAACTGTTGGAGGAAAAACTATGACAAAAAAAACTATTGTATCAATTATTCTCGTTCTCTTAATCGCCTTTGGGCTTTGTCTCCTCAGTGGATGCGATTCCGCTTCCGATTCGAAGACAGGCATATCTTCGACTCATATCGTTCTCGAAGAAGTGTCGGGCGAAAGATACGAAAGCATCTACGTCCAGATAAAATACTGGTCCCAATGGGCGAAAGTCGAATCCTATAAAATCTACGACAACGATATTGTTGAGATAATTCTCGATCCAAATCAAGCGTCTTCTTACATCACCACCTACGGGACTATTATCGTAACCAACCTCGATACCGTTGCGTTTTGGCACAAAGAGAAAAACCAATCTAATGCCTCTTGACAACCTCTATCATATTATCGGAAGGCGTAGCCTTATCCAATATTCCGATTGCCATTCAGAGGAGCAACGAAGTTGCGACGTGGAAATCCAGCGTAGCGAAATGCGCCTACGGATAGATTGCCACGCTAACGCTCGCAATGACATAAGGAAGAATAGAATAATCCATAAATGCGCCAACGGCGCACACACCAAGCAATCGAAATAGCGAAACTGTGGCAAGATTTTTTATCCTTGAACTGATAGCGTGTATCGGTTGCTCGGTGCGAATATCACTTTTAGCCAAAGGCTAAAAATATCACTGCGCCTATGGCGCAATATCACTGTTGCGTAGCAACAATATCACTTGCGCCTGTGGCGCAAATATCATTTATATGTACAAAATAGCGCGAGTCGGCTTGCATCATTTTGAAGAGCCTTGTTTGTCGGGGACGAGAGGTAGCGGGACTATCTTTTTTTCCGGTTGCAACTTGCACTGTTTATTTTGTCAAAATTTTGAGATTTCACACGGCGGAAAAGGGCTTGAAGTGTCCGAAAATCAGCTTATCGATTGTATGCTCTACCTAAAAGATATCGGAGCGCACAATATCAATCTCGTAACGCCGTCCAATTATACCTCCGCACTCGCAAAAACGCTTGAAACGGCAAAAAATAAGGTGAATTTGCCTATCGTGTGGAACAGTAGCGGATACGAAACCGTCGCAAACCTCAAAAAACTCGACGGACTCGTGGACGTGTATTTGCCCGACTTCAAGTATAGCGACGACGACCTTGCGTGGGAGTATTCCCGCGCCAAAGGGTACGAGGACGTCGCAATCAAAGCGATTGCCGAGATGCGTCGTCAGCAACCCGTAGACGTCTTTGACGACGACGATATGATGCAAAAGGGCGTTATCGTGCGACATCTCGTTTTGCCAAACGCAATCGAGAATACGAGGGGAGTGCTTCAAGATATCGCAAGCATTGACAAAAATACGTTCGTCAGCCTTATGGGACAGTATTTCCCGACGCCCGCAGTCGAAAATCACCCCGTGCTTTCAAGGCGCATAACGCAACGAGAGTATGATGAGGCAACCGACGCATTTTTCGACGCGGGACTTACCAACGGCTTTTCGCAAGAACTCGACAGCGCAACGGAAGAGTACGTGCCCGACTTCGATTTACAAGCGTTGAAAGCAATATTGACGCGCAACGAGAACAAATAAGCGTTGCGTAAAACTTTGCGCCGTGCGCTATCGTTATTTTGATATTAAGATTATAAAAAGGTATATTTTGATTATATGAGTACTTATCAAATTATCATTACGTGTATATTTGCGGTTATGTCCGTGCTCGGTTTCACGGTTATGGGCATTGACAAGTCAAAGGCAAAGAAAGGGCAGTGGCGAATAAAAGAAGCCGTGCTTTTTGCGTTTGCGATATTGGGCGGTGCGGTCGGTTCTACGCTCGGAATGTACGTATTCCGCCACAAAACCAAGCATTGGTACTTTGCGGTGTTCTTTCCGCTTCTTGCGCTCGTCGATATCGCGCTTTACGCGGTGGGAATGTATTTCCTTTGATAGACGATACTATATCTTGCGTTTTGTCGCATAATTTTGCACTGAAAAACACAAATCGTATTATCTGAAAAAATTGTCGAAAATCGGTTGCGCAAATTCGGCTTGTATGCTAACATACTTTCAACGTAGAGGTTGGAGGGCAAGATGACTCAAAACATCGTCAAAATCAAGAAAACTCTTCACATTGCGACATCGAGTGTCGCTTCGGCCGTGTTTTCTTCCTTCGACGAGTGCCTCATTCCCTCTATCGATACAATAATTGCCTAACGAAGATGTCCCAAGCGGACATCTTTTTTTTGCCCTCTAAGGCAAATCGGGCTTAACGCGTAACCAACAATTTATATAGGAGAAAGACAATGAACAATCAACTCGTTTACGACGTCAACGACAGACCGCCTTTTGGCAAGTTGCTCATCTTTGCATTCCAACAAGTGCTTGCAATTATGGCGGCAACCATCGCCGTGCCGACTATCATCGGTCTTCCGACGCAAATCCCCGCCGCAATCCTCGGCGCAGGTATCGGCACGATAGTGTACCTTCTCTTCACAAAATTCAAAAGCCCGGTTATCATATCCAGCTCGTTTGCGTTTTTGAGTTCGCTTTCGACGGCAATCGCATTCGGATATTGCGGAATTATCCTCGGCGGTATTTTGGCGGGGCTCGTATACGTTGTGCTTGCGCTCATCATCAAGTTCGTCGGTAGCAAATGGGTGTCCAAACTTATGCCTCCCGTTATCATCGGACCTACTGTTGCTCTTATCGGTCTTTCTTTGGCTGGCAGTGCAATGGGCGACATCGTCAAGGCAAGCGGTGCAACCGTCAACGCAAACTACAACCTCGTCGCTCTCCTTTGCGGTCTCGTGACGCTCATCACGATCTGCATTTGCTCCACTCAAAAGAAATTCAAAATGGGACGCCTCATTCCGTTCATCATCGGTATCGGTATGGGCTACGCTGTGGCTTCTATCTTCTCGATCTTCGGATACTGCTTCGACGTCGAATACCTCAAAATAGTCAATTGGAAACCGCTCGTTGACAACTTCGTAAAGGACGGCTCTTTCACGGGCGTAACCGCTTTCTTGAACTATCCCGACTTTGCGCTTATCGAAGCTATTAAGGAACTCGTAAACGGCAACGTAAGCGACGTTATCTTGGCTGCAAACGGCAAGGCAACGACCATCACTTGGGCGGGCGTGGGTGAAATTATCCTTGCGTTCGTACCCGTCGCACTCGTCGTCTTCGCAGAACATATCGCGGACCACAAGAACCTCGGCTCTATCATCGGTCGCGACCTCGTTGAGGGTGAACCCGGTCTTTGCCGTACGCTCCTCGGCGACGGCGTCGGCTCTATCGCTGGCACGGTGTTCGGTATTTGTCCTAACACCACTTACGGTGAAAGCGTCGGTTGCGTCGCAATCACCAAAAACGCTTCCGTATCCACGATATTCACGGCTGCGATTATGTGCATAATCCTCTCATTCATCAGCCCGATTATGGCACTGTTGCAAACTATCCCCAGTTGCGTAATGGGCGGTGTTTGCCTCACGCTCTACGGATTTATCGCGGTAAGCGGGCTCAAAATGTTCAAAGACATCGACCTCGGTGACAATAAAAACCTCTTCACGGTCTCCACAATCCTCATCGCGGGTATCGGCGGACTCTCAATCAAAATTCCGTACGCACTTGAAAACGACGGCACCGTGAGCAAAACCATCACCATCACCTCGATTGCAACCGCACTTATCCTCGGTATCGTAGTCCACGCAATTATCCAAGCAATCGAGAAAAAGCAAGGTGACGACGAACAATCCGACGAACCCGAAAGCCTTATCGCGGGCGCAATCGCTCCCAAAGCAAACTTTGAGGTCGGCGTAAACGAAATCGCTATCGAAGAGCAAAAGGAAAGGGAAGAGGCAGTCGTCGAAGAATTCCGCAAGGAAGAGGCGCAAGAAGCAAAAGAAGACGGTGAAATCACCATCACGGAAGAATAATCCGCACGAAATTAAGTAAAAATTATTAGAGGCTATATATGAAAGAATATCCGAACGTAACGATTTTCAATCATCCGCTCATTCAACACAAAGTTGCAATCTTGCGCGATGAAAAGACAAGTATGAAAGAGTTTAGAGAACTCGTTGAGGAAATCACCACGCTTATGGTGTACGAGGCGTTCAAAGACGTTCCCACCAAGAAAGTTATGGTCAAAACTCCTCTCGAAGAGTGCGAACAAACTATGGTCGCGGACGGCGCAGTCACCATCGTCCCCATTTTGAGAGCGGGACTCGGTATGGTCAACGGCGTGCATACGCTTTTCCCTACGGCAAGAGTTGGACATATCGGACTCTATCGCGACGAGGAAACTCTTGAACCGCACGAGTACTATTGCAAGCTTCCCGACGGCATCGAAAATTCCGTCGCAATTCTTCTCGACCCGATGCTCGCAACGGGTGGCAGTGCAGTCGGCGCAATCGACCTTCTCAAAAAGCGCGGTTGCAAAGAGATCCGCCTTATGAACATCATCGGTGCACCCGTCGGTGTCGAAACCGTAGCCAACGCGCACCCCGACGTCAAAATCTACGTCTCCACGCTTGATCGTCAACTCAACGACGTGGGTTATATTCTCCCGGGGCTTGGTGACGCCGGCGATAGACTTTTTGGTACTAAATGACGCCAAATAGCGAATAACTTTGGACGCGATTGACGCGTAGCGTAACAATCGCTATTCCGTCACTTCGTTCCTTACAACACCCCATTGCCATCAACTCATTTACGCATAGTAAATTAGGGTTGCTGTCAATGGGGTGTTTCCGCGTTCTTCATCTATTTGGCGTCATTTATTACCAAAAAGTAATAGGTGGATAAGGCTACGCCTTCCAAAATTATTAATTAATAATTATTAATAATATACCACAACAGTAAAAATGAAATTAATTTTGAAAATGGGCAATATTTTACGATTTTTGATGTAAAATGTGGGGCGAAATGGACAAAATTAAGGTTATTTTTTTGTTAAATGCAGTTGATTTAGCAAATCGGTATAAGTTTTATTTCGTGTTTTATACTTGTTTTATACTTCGCAATTATACCGACAAAACAGAATATACGATGAATTGAAATAAAAAACGGATGGCTTTTGGTGTTTGCTATCCGTTTTTTACTCTTGCTTTTTAATTATTGCGTCGAGGGCTTGAATTGCTTTGTCCTGCGTGTCGGGGATGAAGTGGCTGTATACTTTCAGGGTTACGGTTGAATCGCTGTGTCCCATATACTTGCTCACGGTTTGAATAGGCACGTTTTGGGAAAGCAATATGCTGCAATATGTATGTCGCAAACCGTGTGGCGATACGTTTTTGAAACCGTATTTGTTCTCAAAATCTTTTAGCCAAGGCCCTATGGCGTTTGTTCTCGTAGGCTCACGTTTTATGTTGGACGCTATATAGTATTCGTCTAACTTGTTGTCGAAATCCGAGTCTGCAATGCGAAACCAGTCTTTGTAAGCCTCCAAATCGGCAATAAGTGTTTGCGGTATCGGAATATCTCTGAAAGACGTTTTTGTTTTTGGCAATTTCTCGTACCAACCAAACTCTTGCGCATACAATCTGTTTCTGCGCACGTGAATAATCCTATTGTCTAAATCGATGTCGTTCCATCTCAAACCGCGTATTTCCGCTATACGCATTCCCGTAAATAGCATAA
>ERZ808278.30-NODE-30-length-131686-cov-6.035372_pt1 | contig 131686 bp, 218 predicted proteins | sample MGYA00521239_ERZ808278 | MGnify/ENA primary metagenome ERZ808278 (study PRJEB31516, sample SAMN03275600) | gut metagenome | biome: mammalia-associated habitat; material: feces | host: Papio cynocephalus | place: Kenya | collected 2012-07-17 ...
TAGTAAAAAGATATAATAATCACGAATTATATACCTGTATAGCTGGCCCTGCGGGTTCCGGCAAATCAACATTAATACCTTTTGCAATAGCGGCTTTAGGATTGCAGCCAGAAGAAGTGGCTTATGGAGCTTTTACGGGAAAAGCGTGTCAAGTTTTAAAATCAAAAGGTTGTCAAAATGCTGTAACCCTGCATAAACTTTTATATAAAGCAACTCCTAAAAAAGATGGAACATTTATGTTTATTCCAAAAGATGAATTAGATGAAGAATATAGTCTAATTGTAATAGATGAAATTAGTATGGTTAGTCGAACAATGTTTGAATTACTTCTATCGCATGGAATACATGTTCTTTGTCTGGGAGATGATGCTCAATTACCGCCAATATGCGCAGACGACGATAACCATGTTCTAGATAATCCGCACTATAGATTAATCGAAATATTGCGGCAAGCACAAGAAAGTGAAATAATTCGCTTAGCAACTCATATTAGAGAAGGAAAACCTCTCTATACTTACCAAGGAGAAAAAGAACAAGTTTTAATTTTAAATAAAAATGAGCTTACATCTGGTACTTATACTTGGGCAGATCAAATTCTCTGCGCAAAGAATGATACTCGAATAAAAGGTAATCAACTAGTTAGACAAATATTGGGCTTTGGAGATTTACCAGAACCAAATGATAAGATAATATGCCTTAGAAATCATTGGGATTTTTTCTCTGAAGATGGTGAGCCTCTTACAAATGGCTGTATTGGAAAAATTATAAACTATGAAGTTCATACTATATTCTTACCATATTATATCTATGATAAGCCTTATGAGTTAATGATTGCGGATTTTGAAACCGATTGGGGCGATATCTATCATGATGTACCAATTGATTACCAATGTTTATTAACTGGGCAAAAGACCTTAAACCCCAAACAAGAATTTCAGTTAAATAAAAATAAGAATAGTATTAATGCACCTTTTGAATTTTCATATTCAAATTTTATCACCACTTGGAAAGCTCAAGGTAGTGAATTTGGAAAAGTACTTTTATTTGAAGAAAATTTTCCAAGAGATAGATTAGAAAAACAAAAATATTTATATACTGGGATCACCAGAGCAAAAGACAAACTTGTTTTAGTTAGATAAGGAGAATATTATATAATGGAGTGTATTTGCAATTTAGATAATATAAAAGAATTTGTAAATAGTGATAAATTTTCTAATTTTCTTATAAATAATACTACTGACTTTGACACTGCCGCTTTTGTTTTACAAACCCTTATTGAAAAAATAGATGAATTAGAAAAGGAAGAAGAATAAACTGAGATGAACTTTAAGTTCATCTCTTTGATTTTATACAAAAATTGTGTTATAATATATATAGATAATAAAAAGGAGTGCGTAAATGAAAAGCTCATATTTTAATTGTCATACTCACACTATGTACTCAAATTTACGGATTATTGATAGCACGAATCGCCCAGAAGATGTAATTAATAAAGCAATTGAATTGGGCTTATCTGGTTTAGCTATAACCGATCATGAATGTTTAAGCTCTCATGTTATAATAAATAAAATAGCTAAAAGATTAAAAGAAGAAGGCTCAGACTTTAAAATTGCTTTAGGAAATGAAATTTATTTAGTTGATGAAAGAAAGAATGGTCAAAAGTATTATCACTTTCTTTTAATGGCTAAAGATGCTTATGGATATAAAGGTTTAAAAGAATTAAGTTCTATTGCTTGGTATAATTCTTATACAGATAGAAAATTAGAAAGAGCACCTCTTTTAAAATCAGAATTAAAAGAAATAGGCAGTAAATATAAAGGGCATATAATTGCAACGACTGCTTGTCGCGGTGGGGAACTCTCAACTCTAGCTTTAGAAAAATATAAGCTAGACCAAATGGGACAAAACTCTCAAGAAACTGCGCAAAAAATGTTAGAATTTACACAGTTTTGTAAAGAGGTTTTTGGTGAAGACTTTTACATTGAGTGCGCTCCCTCTACCGATAAAGAGCAGATAGCTATAAATAAAACTTTGTTGCGGTTTGCACAAGCAGTGGGGTTGAAGCTAACAGTAGGCACCGATGCGCATTATCTTACTCCGGCAGAAAGACCTATTCATAAAGCTTATCTTAATTCAAAAGAAGGCGACAGAGAAGTTGATAGTTTCTATCAATTTACTTATTTAATGTCAGCTAATGAAATTTATGAATTATTAGGTTATTCATTTTCTGAAAGTGAAATAGATAATATATTAAACACAAGCATTGAAATTCAAGATAAAATAGAATTTTATGATTTATTTAATAAGCAGTCTATTATGGAAATAAAAGTTAAAGATTACCCAAAACAAAAAGGTTTAGAAAAATATCCAATTTTACATTCTATGTTAGAATCAAATAATATTCAAGAAAGATATTGGGTAAATCAATGTATAGAAAGTCTTGATAAAAAAGAATTAAATAATGACACTTATTTATCAAGATTAGAAGAAGAAGCAGATACAAAGAGAGCAATTGGTGAAAAGCTTGATACTTGTATGTTTGCTTATCCAAATACTTTGCAGCATTATATAGATTTATTCTGGCAGTGCGGCAGCATTGTTGGTGCGGGCCGTGGCAGTTCTTGTTCAGGCTTAAATCATTATCTTTTAGGAATAACACAGTTAGATCCTATTAAATGGAATTTACCATGGTTTAGATATATGAATAAAGAGCGCGTGGAAATTGGTGATATAGATCTCGACCTATGCCCATCTAAACGACCTTTAATTATAGAAAAAATAAAACAAGAAAGAGAAAATAGTTTTAATTCTGAAGTAGCTCCATGGGCAAAGAAAAATCTAGGAATAACTTTAATTGCGACATTTGGAACAGAAAAAACAAAAAGCGCAATTTTAGCGGCTTGTCGTGGTTATCGTTCAAAAGAATGTCCAGATGGAATAGATGTTGATGAAGCGCAGTATTTAAGTTCTTTAGTCCCTGAAGAAAGAGGATTTTTGTGGCCGATTCACGATGTTTTATTTGGGAATCAAGAGAAAGGGCGTAAACCAGTTCAAACATTTATAAGAGCAGCAGAAAATTATCCTGGATTAATAGAAATTATACAGTCTATTGAGGGATTAGTTAATAAAAGAAGTTCGCATGCTTCTGGAGTAGTATTTTTTGAGGGCGATCCATTTGAAAAGTGCGCTTTTATGAAAACTCCCAAAGGAGAAGTTATATCTCAATATGACTTACATGACTTAGAGTATCTCGGCAATACAAAATATGATTTCTTAGTTACTGATGTTCAAGATAAGTTAGCAACAACTATTCAACTTTTACAAAAAGATAATCAAATAGAATCAGATTTATCTTTAAGAGAAGTTTATGAAAAATATTTTCATCCAGAAGTATTACCAATAGAAGATAAACGAATTTGGGAAGCTTTAGAAAAAGGTGAAGTTATTAATGTATTTCAGTTTGATTCTTTAGTTGGGATTCAAGCAGCAAAAAGAATAAAACCAAAAAATGTTCTTGAGTTAATGGATGCTAATGGGTTAATGCGATTAATGGGCGAAGATGGAGAAGAGCGCCCAATAGATAAATATATAAGATTTAAAAACAATGTATCTCTTTGGTATGAAGAAATGACAAAATTTGGGTTAACGAAAGAAGAACAAAAAACTTTAGAGCCTTATTTCTTAGAGTCATTTGGTGTGCCGCCTTCACAAGAGCAGCTAATGTTAATGTTGATGGATAAAGATATATGCAATTTTACTTTAGCAGAATCTAATGCAGCCAGAAAAATCGTAGGTAAAAAATTAATGGATAAGATTCCACAGCTACGAGAAAAGATATTTGCGCAAGCTAAAAGTCCGTTATTGGGAGCGTATGTCTGGAAGCATGGAGTCGGACCTCAGCTCGGTTACTCCTTCTCCAAAATTCATGCCCTCGTTTACTCTTTCATAGGTGCGCAAACTCTATATATAGCAACACATTGGAATCCTATTTATTGGGATACAGGATGTTTAATTGTTAATAGTGGTTCTCTTGAAGATAATAGTGAAGAAGAACTTGTTGATATATTTGAGCAAGAAAGTGATGATATTCAAGATGGCATTATTTTTGAAGACTTACCTGATAAAAGCGCAAAAATAAGAAAAACCACAAGTACAGATTATGGGAAAATGGCTAAGGCTATTGGAGAAATTCGAGATGCTGGGATTAAAATTAGTCTTGTAGATATTAATAAATCTAATTTTAGTTTTAGTCCAGATGTAGAAAATCAACAAATTCTTTTTGGATTTAAAGGTATGTTGGGAATTGGCGATGATTTTGTTACAGAAATAATAAGTAATCGTCCTTATATATCTCCTAGAGATTTTTTAACTAGAATAAAGCCTAAAAAAGGAGCTATGATAGCTTTAATAAAAGGCGGAGCTTTTGATTCTATGATAGATAGAAAACTATGTATGGGTTGGTATCTTTGGGAAACCTGTGATAAAAAATCTAATCTTAATTTACAGAATATGCCGACTTTATTGAGATATAACCTCATTCCACAAGATACAGAAGAAGAAAAAATTGCTTTACGAGTTTATGAATTTAATCGTTATTTAAAAGCAATTACAAAAGCAAGTGGGAAAATATTAAAAGATAAATATATTCTTGATACAAGAGCTATTGATTTTATTCAAGAAATTGAACAAGACTCTTTAATAGATGATATGACTATTAATAGTAGGTCTTGGGATAAAGTTTATCAAAAATATATGGATATATTTAGAGATTGGTTAAAGTCTAATATGAAAGATGTCCTTGATAAGCTGAATGGACTTATATTTAAAGAAGCTTGGGATAAATATGCGCAAGGTAGTATTTCAGCTTGGGAAATGAATATATTATGTTTTTATTATCATGAGCATGAATTAGCAAATGTAGATTTTAAAAAATACAACATTATGAATTATGCTACTCTTCCTAAAGAACCTATTGTAGAAAGAAGTTTTTATAAAGGTAATCATCAAATCAATATATATAAATTATCTCTTATTTGCGGAACTTGTATCGCAAAAAATAAAACTAAATCAACTATAACTTTATTAACACCCCAAGGAGTTGTTACAGTAAAATTCTCTAAAGAGTATTTTACTTATTATGATAGACAATTATCTGAAAAACTTCCAGATGGAAAGAAAAAAGTGGTTGAAAAAAGTTGGTTTTCGAGAGGTTCTATGTTAATTGTACAAGGAATTAAAAGAGACGATTCATTTATTCCAAAAAAATACGCAAGCAGCGGAGGACATAGACTTTATAAAATAACAGAAGTTCTTCCAGATGGAGAGCTAGTATTACAAACTGAGAGGTATCAAGGTGAATAAAATAAAAATAATAGCCCTTTGCGGGCAAAGCGGTTGCGGTAAAAATAAAATGCTGAATGAATTAAAAAGACATCATCCAGAGTATAATAGAATAATAGGCTATACTACTCGCCCTCCCAGAGAGGGCGAAGTAAATGGCGTTGATTATAATTTTATTACTCAAAATGAGTTTATAAATTTAATTCAATCCAACCAAATGGCTGAATATGCTCAATTCAATGGCTGGTTTTATGGAACTTGTATAGCTCATTTGCAGCCAGAGCAAATTAATATAGGTATTTTTAGCCCCGCCGCCATTCGTAGTTTAATTAAAAGAGAAGATATAGATTTAAAAGTCTTTTATATATTTGCTGATCCAGCAGTTAGACTAATTCGGCAATTATCAAGAGAGAAGAATCCCAACATCAATGAAATTCTGCGGCGGTACAAAACTGACTTAGCCGACTTTCAACATTTGGAATTTGATTATACAATGATAAATAATAGCGATTCCTTAGCAGTAGCTTTTGAGGAGCTAGAGGACAAAATAAGCTAATGTAACATCTGCAAAAATCATATATATTGTATATCAACCTCTTTAAGAGGAAAATTAAACACAAGAAGGAGTAATTGGATATGATACAAGTTATCAAACGAGATGGATCGCTAGTTCCTTTTGATAAACAAAAAATTATAAATGCAATAAATGCCGCTTTTGTAGATGTTGACGGAGAACTAAAAGATAAATATACAGCAGTTGATATTGCCGATAATATAGAAACTTTGTTAAAGCTTACTACCCCAGTGGCTTTAGTAGAAGACTTGCAAGATATAATTGAAGAAGCCCTTATGTCATCTGGTAGAAAGGATGTAGCGAGAGCATATGTTAGATATAGATATAAAAGAGAATTAGTAAGAGAATCTAATACTACAGACAAGTCTATTAAAGAATTGCTTGATGGAGATAATGAATATTGGAATACTGAAAACTCTAATAAAAATGCAAAGCGAGTTACAGTCCAAAGAGATTATATGGCAGGAATTGTTAGTACAGATATAACTAGACGTTTTTTGCTTCCAAATGAAATAGTAAAGGCGCATGATCAAGGAATAATTCATTTTCATGACGCAGATTATTTTGCTCAAAACGCTCTTCATAACTGTGAACTAATTAATCTTGAAGATTGTTTGCAAAATGGTACAATGATAAATGGAGTTATGATAGAAAAGCCTCATAGATTAATCACTGCAACTACAATAGCTACTCAAATAATCGCTGCAGTTACTTCTTCTTCTTATGGTGGAGCAACTATTTCTTTAACTCATTTAGCTCCTTTTGTAAGAGATAGCTATAATAGATATTTAGAAAAATATCGTAACAGAAAAATTGATGAAGAGTTATGTCAAAAATACGCGGAAGAGGATTTGAAAAAAGAAATTTCAGATGCAGTACAAACATTTAATTATCAAACTAATTCTATGACTAACACTAATGGTCAGGCTCCTTTTCTCTCTGTTTTTATGTATTTAAACGAAACAAAAGAATATAAAAAAGAACTTGCTATGTTGATAGAAGAATTTTTAAAACAAAGAATTAAAGGCTTTAAAAATCAAAAAGGAATTTATATTACTCCTGCTTTTCCTAAACTTCTTTATGTTCTTGAAGAAGATAATATAAGTGAAAAAACTGAATATTGGTATTTAACAGAACTTGCAGCCAAATGCACTGCAAAAAGAATGGTTCCTGATTATATTTCTGAAAAGGTGATGCTAAAGGATAAAGGAGACTGTTATCCTTGTATGGGCTGCCGTAGCTTTTTGACTCCAGACCCCATCAATCATAAGTATTATGGAAGATTTAATCAAGGCGTGGTTACTATTAATCTTGCTGATATTGCTTTTTCATCTTATAAAGATTTTAATGAATTTTGGAAAATTTTTGACGAAAGACTTGAACTTTGTCACAAAGCTTTACAAATTAGGCATGAAAAATTATCACACGCAAATGCAGATGTTGCTCCAATTCTTTGGCGAGACGGTGCCTTAGCACGCTTGCGGCAAGGAGAGAGTATTCATAAACTCTTACACGATAATTATTCAACTCTTTCACTTGGTTATGCAGCTTTATACGAATGTGTAAAATATATGACAGGAGAAAGTCATATGCAAGGCGGCAAAGATTTTGGTTTAGCTGTTATGCAAAAACTTAATGATAAATGTTCAGAGTGGAGAGAAAATGAAAATATTTCTTATTCTGTTTATGGAACTCCAATTGAAAGCACAACCTATAAATTTGCAAGATGCTTAAAAGAACGCTTTGGAGAGAATATATTTAAAAAATTAGATGGTCAAGATAGAGATTATATCACTAATAGTTATCATTGCCCAGTTTTTGAACATATTAATGCTTTTGAAAAATTAGAAAAAGAAGCAGACTTTCAAAAGCTTAGCCCTGGTGGTGCAATAAGCTATATAGAAACTTCTAATCTACAAGGAAATATAGAAGCAGTAGAAACTGTTTTGAAATTTATTTACGACCATATAATGTATGCAGAATTAAATACAAAAAGCGATTATTGTCAAAATTGCGGATATGATGGTGAAATTTTAATCAATGATAAATTAGAATGGTATTGTCCAAACTGCGGAAATACAAATCATGAAACTCTTAATGTTGCACGTCGTACTTGTGGATATATTGGCACACAATTTTGGAATAAAGGTAGAACGAATGAGATAAAAGATAGATTCGTTCATTTGGGCGGAGATGAAGAATAATGAACTATTCTGGAATAACCAAATGTGATACAGCTAATGGATTAGGTTGTCGAACAACTTTATGGGTAAGCGGGTGCCGATGCCGGTGCCCTGGCTGCCATAACCCACAGACTTGGGATTTTAAGGCTGGGCAAGAATTTACTAAATCCGCAAAAGAAGAATTGTTTGAAGCAGCTTCTAAACCCTATATTGCGGGATTGACTTTTTCTGGTGGTAATCCTCTAGAGCCAGAAAATACTTTAGCATTAAGTGAAATCGCAAAAGAGTTTAAACAACTTTGCCCAGAAAAAACAATTTGGGTTTACTGTGGCGATATTTTAACTTTTAAAGATATATTTGGTCCTGGCTTTGGCGCTACAGACCGCACGCAATTTGCTCCTAAACTATTTCGGTATTGCGATGTCGCGGTTGATGGCCCTTTCATCCAGTCTGAGAGAGATATCACTCTAGCATTTAGGGGCAGCCGCAATCAAAGAATTATAGATATTAAAAAAACTTATGAGCAAGGAGAGATAGTATGCTTGAATCTATAATGGCAGGAGTTGCCATAGCAATAGGTTTTCTTACTTTATCCTCTCCATTTGGAGCTTTATCTTTTTCAATTGGTTTATATATAGTTCTTTGGATGGGCTATAATCTTTTTACAGGTAAAATTGGCTATGCTCGTTCAAAAGAAGCTATTTTAGTTTGCTCAAAATATTTTATAGGCAATGCAATAGGTTGTTGTATTGCCTTTATTAAAAAATTACCAAATGAAGTAATGATAGAAAAAATAAATGAAAATATTTTTATTTCTTTCATTGAAGCAGTTATTTGCGGAATGATTATTTTTATCGCTGTGCAAATGTATAAAGAGAAACATTATTTTGCGCCATTGCTTTGTGTGCCAGCTTTTATACTAGCTGGCGCAGAACATTGTATTGCTGATATATGCTTTTTATTTGCAACGCGATATTTTACAATAAAAAGTATTTTATTTATTTTATTAGTAGCATTTGGTAATAGTGTTGGTTCATTGGTGGTGAGTTATTTATATGGTAAAAATAGAGAAACTAAAAGATAAAGATTTTGATAATAATTATTGCGAAGTTGCGCAATCTTTATGTTTATGTAAAAACTTTATAGAAAAAAACGAGTCTTGTACTTGTCCTTGCGGTTGCTATAAAAAAATAATTTCTTGATTTTTTATTTTTTATATGATATAATATATATAAAGAAATAAAGAAAAGGAGATATATTTTTGAACGCACCTATACGATTAACTTATATAGATAAAGATGGCAATTTAATTACTAATCCAAATGAAAATGATATAGGATATTGTAATGAAACTTCTCAGGTATGCCGATATGAAGATTCACAATGGAAACCTATAAAGAATTTAGCTAATAGCGAAATAAAATTAACAAATTATGAAATAAATCGTCAGATAATTGACCAAATGCCTAATCTAACTGATGAAGAAATTGCGGCGGCTGATAAAAAGCTGTATATATATTTAAAAAAACAGATGAATAAATATTATATGCTTTTATGCAAAGACATTAGTTATTATACTGTTTTTTGTTTAGATGAAACAGCTCCTAATAGAATTTTTGATGAACTTATCACTTGCTGTGAAGGGTTAGGAAAAATAAAAGGAATAGAACTTACAGATCAAGATGACGCACTTGAAATATGGATTAAACCGAAAGATAAAATGCCAGTGGTTATGTATTTCTTTAGCTATGATGCGGGGGTAATAGAATGTACACAATAACAATAACAACCGGAGACTTTACAAAAGATTATGTTTTAAATTATTGGAAAGATAATAAAATGATAAATTCTGAATTAGTGGCGGCTGCTGATGTGCCGCGGTTTTTAGCAGAACGAATTGATATAGATAAAGTTCTGCTTGCTGGGAATAGAGAATTTAATTATGGTCTTAAAGAAGAAGTTGAACGATTGGTTGCAACTGAATACGCTGATAATACAATGAAAATAGAGGTTATGTAAAAATGAAATATTTAATTCAAACAACTGAGATATATCGCGCTAGCAATGAGGCTGAAGCGCAACAGCTTATTAATGAAGCTAAGCAGGCTGGCGAGTATGAGCTTGCCAAGTATTCTAGCGAAAAGAAAGAAGTAAAATCAAAAGGCGAGATTGTAGATGAATATATGAAAGTATCTTTAACAAAGACTTTTAATAATATCAAAGAGCCTATTACTACTGCTACTATTACTTATGAGGTAGAATAATGACACGTTTTGAAAAAGTAAGTTCTTTTGCGGATATAGATTTTGCTATGCCCACAAGAAAGACTTTAAAAGCTGCCGGTTATGATATGGTAGTTGCAGAAGATATAGTTCTTCCAAGTGTGACAAATGCTTTAATGGATTTTTATGATGGTGATTTTAGAGATACTTTAAATTTGAATGGTATATCTAAATTTTTAAAAGAATATGACATATTTAAACCAACTCTTGTTCCATCTGGAGTAAAATGTCAGTTAGAGCAGAATGAATATCTTGAATTATCTGTGCGGAGTTCTACTCCTTTAAAATATGGAATTATTATGGCTAATTCAGTTGGTATAATCGATGCAGATTACTATAATAATGAGTCTAATGAAGGACATATCTTTTTTCAACTTTATAATTTAACTCCTTTTGATATTCAGCTGCATCGTAATGACTGCATTTGTCAAGGGATTATAAAACATTATCATATTACAAATGACGATAATCAAATAGAGAAGATTGTTAGAGGTGGCGGTTTAGGGTCTACAGACTCTTTTTATGATCATATCTGCTCAAGTATTGAAAATAGTTTTATTGAAACTCCTAGCTGGGTTTTTATGGATAGGGAGAACCCAAATGGCTAATATACTTTCATTAGATTAGAGTTCTCGTATTTCTGGTTGGTCAGTATTTTCAGATAATAACCTTATTAAATACGGTAAATTTAATGCTGAAGCAGCAGGCGCGGATATAGGTAAAAAGCTGCAATATATTTGTACTTAGATAGAGAAACTCATTAAAGATTATCAAATAACTGAAGTTGTATTTGAAGATATCCAAATGCAAAATACAGTTGTAAATAATGTACAAACATTCAAAGTGCTTGCACAAGTTCAAGGAGCTATAATTAAATTGCTTGAAGATTTAAAAATACCTTATTCAATTATCTTGGCTTCTGTTTGGAAGTCTAAGCTAGGTATTAAAGGGCGAGCACGAGCTGAGCAAAAACGCAATGCTCAAAATTGGGTTGTAAATGAATACGGAGTAAAACCAACTCAAGATGAATGTGATAGTATCTGTATTGGCAATTGCTACATTTTAAATCAGGATAGTAATAAGTGCGCTTGGGGCAATTAACATCAAGCGCGCTTTCCTCTTTTTCATAATAATTGTGAAAGGGGTTGAGCTAGTGATTGACTTTATAGTAAAATACTGGGTCGAAGTCCTTTTTGGTTTAATTATATCCGGAGCAACTGTTGCATATAAATTTATCAGCGAAGCCATTAAAAAGAAACGGCAGGAAAAACTTGATAGTTAGTTTGATAAGTTATATGAAAAAATAGATAATTCTATTAATACTAAAATATCTACTTTACAAGAAGAAGATACCAAAATCAATAATAGAATTGATTTATTATTTTCTGATTTAGCGGTTATGAAAGAGGGTATTTTAAGCCTACATCGTAGACGCTTTGTAGATGATTGCCGAAAGCTGTTAAACCAAGATGAGGATATTACACAAGACGATTATGAGCGATTAAAGCGAGAGCATCGCACATATAATGCTCTTGGAGGAAATCATGAGGGCGATGAAATGTATAATCTGTTTTTAGAGAAGTACAAAGCATAGCTAGCAAAATAAAAATAAGGGAGCTTTTTAAGCTCCCTATATTTTATTAGTAATATCTATTATCTCTTGCCCATGCGTAGCTATTAAATCGGCAATAAACTCTTCTTGCTCAAGAGTTAATTTTACTTCATAACTAAACATAGCTGCGTGAGTTATTTCATGACATAAAACTTTCTTTAATTTATTTCCGTGTAAAGTATTATTTATATAAATGAATTTTGTGTTATTGTCGCACGCTCCAATTGAATAAGTGCCGTCGGAGCGTTTTAAATATGGGTCATCGGGATCTACATATAGTACATCCCAGATGACACCATTAATATTAAACAATTTTGCCAGCTAATGCAGTAAGCTTTGTTCTTAAAACTTGTTTTTCTTCTGGAGTTGAATCATCTATCATTTCCATAAGGTCATGAGTTAATTCTTGCATATACTTCTCCAGATCCTGCATTTGAATAGCTTTATCATGATGAAGTTCTTTATGCTCCATATACATTTTACGAGTCATTGGGCTGCGGCCTTCGCGGTAATCTCTAGACTCTCTTTCTTCTGGCATTCTGCGATAACGTCTATCGCCATCGTAATACATTCTACCATATTCATATTCTATATCACGATATTTGTCTTTTTCTTCCATTGCTTCTGTAATGGTGCAGTAATAAATTGCCTCGCTAAAGTCTTTTATCATATCTACTGCTTCACCAAGTTCGTGAGCATTTACAGAGGATAAGTCCCCTAACTGACCTTGGACGCAATTCATTAAACACTCCTACATATTTTCTAATCTTTTAATCATTTCACGCCACCCTTTCTACTATCAAGTTAGCATTTTGGACAGTTATAGCTTGTGTACTAGTATTTTTAACGCTTACTTGAACGCAACAGCCTTTTGGTACATCTAAGAAAATTGCACTAAATACATTATTATACTCTTCAACTGCGGCAGGTGTTGAAATCATTGTCGTAGTAGCAACGGCTTCACCGTTGATGGCTATAGCGAGAGATATAGCCCCAACGGTTCCACCAGTCGGAAGAGCAATGTTTCCGCCAAAGGATACTCTAAAACGAGCGCGACATTGATTATTAGTAATTCCTCTAAGAGTAACTAATCCACTACCTTCGCGGTGAATTGTCGAGCAATTTCCGCTTACAACTGTATCAGTAAGTAATACATTTGAACCAGCAGTAATAGTTTGGACAGCATTAGCAGTTAATTCCATTGCTTTTTACCCCCTTAAATTAGCAAGCACAACCAGTGCAGTTGTTCACTGTGGTATAAGGGCTAGGCACGATATACGCAGGAACGGCCGTAGGAGTCTGCAGTCTGCGGATAAGTTCAGCAGTCTGAGCCTCTTGGTTAGCTGCGATATACGCGTTCTAGCTAGCTTGAGAAGCCGCAAATTTAAGAGACTGATTTTCTGCGGTGAGAGTAGCTATCTTGTCTTGGGTTAAGAAGTCAAGTATAGAACGAACACCAGCATTATTATTCTCGATTATGTCACGAGAACTATCAGCTATTGCTCTACGAGTATCGCAAGCCTGCGAAGCCAAGTTGTAGTTAAGGTCTGCAAAAGATGTGCCTATCTGGTTGCGGATATTGCAGCAGCAAGCAGCTTGATCGGCCGCCATGGCAGAGAGCTGACTAGTTATATTATTGGTGCTATTGTTGATTGCAGTCTGAAGTCCGAAATTCCCCTGCATATCAGCAATAGTGCCCTGCGTTATGGCGTCATTAACCCCTGCAAAGCCATTCAGCATACCAGTATTCATAGCATAGAAGCCATCACACAAGCCGGACTGAATACCACGGATACCACTTTCAAGATTGTTAAAGTCAAAGCTATAAGCAATCTCGTCTTTAGTACCATTGCCGCGGTTACCGAAACCATTGCCATCTCCCCATCCGAAGAGCAGAAGTATGATAATCCACCAGCTCCAAGCGCCACCGCCAAAGCCCTCATCATAACCTCTGTTGTTGTTCCCAGTTACAGCCGCTAAATCAGACAGACTATAACCAGATGTGTTAGTGTTGAACATTAAAAATGTCCCCTTTCTAAAAATATATTATTTAAAACCCATAGGTATTCCTAAAGGCATTAAATTCCTTATCAAAGTCCTTTCCCTGAGATGCAAAGTAATTGCGCGCAAATGCTTCAATATCACCTGTTCTACCCTCTTGCGCCATTTTAAATATATTTGCAGCGATAGGATTATTTTGAGCTTGTTCAGATAACATTTGCATAAGCATTTGTTGTGGGTTTTGACCAGATTTCATCATTTGAATTATCTGCATAGGATTTACATTCATTACATATTTCCTCCTTAGAATTTATATTCTTCATTTGGTTTTTTAGCTTGCGGTTCAGGCTAAGGTGCCGCCGCAGGGGTCAATAAATTCTTTATTTGATTTATCGTTGCATCAAATTCTTCTCTTGTTATAAAATTGTTAGTAACGCTTGAATCTACACTTGGAATAGGCTTAAGCTCATACATTAACATTGAGCAAGACCCATCCATATTAATTTGCTTTGTGTAAATTCGCTTATTAGCAAGATCAGGAAAATAAAACACCGAACCATCAAAATCTATTGTACTCGCACGCGCTTCATCAATAGAAGTTACTGGACGCCCTTTTAAACCTATACGAGAAGGGGTAATTGAATAGGCGGGCTGATTTGGCTAGTAATAATTGTTATACATATTTATTTCTCCTTTTTCTTAATTGCGGTTTTGGAAAATTTTTCCATCCCTGCAATATATCTTGATTTCCAGTTTTTTCCAATTTAACGGTTTTGCCCAAACGCTTCGCCAGGGCAAAGCTATTTTTAGGCAAAAAAAATAAGGGCTAGTGATTTTACTCACTAGCCCTTTTCTTGCTATTATTTATTAAGTAGCACTTCAGCCTCTATCTTATTATTTACATAAGTTTGTAAATCGCCAATAGCTTCTGTTAAATACTTCTTTGCTTCATCAGTTAGCAAAGCCATAACATTTTCATATGTTTTTTGAAATGCCATCTTTTGTGCTTCTGCATCAAACTTACCTTGTTTCTTCAACTCATTAACATAAGTTTGATTAGTAGCTAAAACGCAATCTACGATAGTATTATTTAACATATCAAGATACTTCTTCTCTAAATCACTATCAGATTGCTTTTTTAATTCCTGTATTTTTACACTAATCAAATAAATTAAATAAGTAGTTCCAACTCCTAAAAGAGGAAACACTACTAATTCAAATATTTGTTTTATTACATTTGCCCAATCCATTAAAACACCTCCTTAAAAAGTATGCCAAAAGGATACTGCTTCTCCTGAAACAGTTAAATCAGTAATTTCTTCATAAGTAAAAACATTCTTATCGGGGTCAAATGTTTTTCTATAAATCGTTTTATTATCTTGAACATATATATATCGTCCAATTAAAATACCATCTTTAGTTAATCCTTCATCAGCATCTTTTTTGTTTTTATAGATTTTATCAAAAATAAAAGGGGTACCTGGGTAAGTCATTCCGCCATACAAACTCATTCTGATACCCCCTCATAAACTAAGTCTATTACTATAAAATGAGATGAATCTTTACATAAATTATAACTCTCTTCCGACAAGTATAATTCAGTAATTGGTCTATCTCCAAATGTCAAGTTAAAAATGCCAGAGCCATTTATTATTAAGTTTTCATTACCACTTTTTTGGTTAACAGCAAATTTAGTTCCCGGCAAAGCGTAAATACCTAGCTCTGTTACTTTTTTCCCAGCTATTAAATTCTGACTCCAGCCAGATGTAAAAGTAGGAGGGGTAAATGAAGATTGTGTAAAATAACTTAATTGCGCAATCACTTAAAAAACCTCCTTAATAAAATGTCTTTAATATTTTATTACCAGAAATTGTCATAGTTCCATTATATGATAAATTATAACTAATTCTTTCAAGAGTGCAATCTCCGATACCATCTACATAAATACGAGTATTTGGCTCTAAGTAATAAATTGGAATACAAGTCAAACTTACTCCTTCGGCAGTTGCAGTGTATTCATTAATCAATTCATTTGCTCTAGACACCGCTGCATTACCCTAAGTAGAGCGATAGAATAAATTAGCCATATTATCTTGTATCTGAATTTTAGTATAAGCATTATTTTTAGTAAGCTTTTGTGCTTCAGTCGGCATTATAATAAACTATACTTCTGGTGTTTCTTTATAATATATAGATTTTATAGCTGGTTCATTAACTACTTTTGACCGAGAGCCTATTTTATTTGCAGAGTATTTTCCAAGTTCTCCTTCAGTATCTAAGAAGTCAAACCAAAAGTAAAGATTAGTAGGATTGAGATATACATCTTTATTCCAGTAAGCCCAAGAACTTTTTGCGTCAAAGTAATTATCTTTCTCTTTTTCACTTGGAGTAGGATTATACAACTGTCTCCAAAAGCTGAGAATATCAGTGTAGTATTGCTCGTATTTAGTATGACCGCCAATAAATTGCGGATTAGCCTTTTCAAGCTCAGTTAAAAAACTACTATTCTCGCGATTTTTCTAATAATCACTAGCCATCTAGTATATCAATTCGCGCCAATCCCATTCACTATCTTGATATTTTTCACCAGCTAAAGTAACATAACTTGTAGGTTTCTTATCTACTGCATACCTAGCATGAATTGCTCGCTAAGTGCCATCCGCCCCAGCTCGTTGACCCCAAATGGCAAAATCATTTTTAGTATTCTCTATATTTGGGGTATCACTAATTTGAGTTATTAACTCTTTATTATCAAATCTATAACTATATGGAGTAATCGCTGCAATAGGTTCAACTATCTCGCCATTTACCGGAGAGAACAATTCTTGAATATAGTCATTTTTCTTCTAAAAAATAAAACGACCTTTTGTATCATAGAAATATTCAAAATTACCTAACATTTCTGTTATTTTATTTAACATTGAAGTTACTGGTTCACCTGCGTTTAAAATTAAATCATTAGCATAGGTTAAAGTAATTTGATGATATCCTGCTGTTTCACCAACCTATATTCTTACTACATAACCAGTATTTTCTTTTTCAGTCAAGCTTTTATCATCTGGATTAAGAACGATTTGCGTAGCATCATTATTATAACTTCTATCAAGAGTATTTAAAGAATAGAATTTACAACCCTTATCTTCAAATTCATTTAATTGATGTGTACTACCATCTTTTAATTGCACTAATGTATCACCATTCAAAGTAATGTTCAGTACATCTGGATAGTCACCATCTCCAGGCTTCACAAACAGATATATTGGCTCCTCGCCTCTATATTCCATTAGCTCATATCCATAATCATCTAAATCATTTATAATAATATTGCGCATAGGCTCTTGCGCATACTCGTGAACAGCTTCTCGTATAATAGTATACAAAGGCAAAAGATTAAAAGATATTGTTCCATCAGCATTTTCAATTTCTTCTTTACCAAAATCGTGCTGCGCTGGCAAGCTACCACTTATTGAGCCATCTAGGCGACACATTTTATCTTTGCCTTGAATTGAGATTGTTAAGCTAGACGTAGACTCTGATATACTAAAATTAGATATAACATAAATACCCATATCAAACCAAATGATGTCAGGATGTGTGCCGTCTATGGTATTTTTTAACCCAATCTATAACTTAAACTTATGATTATAAGCCCAATATTTATCAGTTATAATATTATCTTCTTTAGTAGCAACCATTGATAAAGAACAAGAGCGCCTTACTGAGGAAGTTCCATCTATATTGATGGAACCTCCTGTAGACTGGCCTGTAATTTCTTCTACGGGTAAATCTTCATTAGTAAGAGAAATAATTTTAACATATGTTTCTTTAGTGCGGTTTAAGTCTAACTGCTTTAAAAAATTTTTATCATACATTAAATAGTCCCTCCTAATTCAGAATATCCAAGAATAAATTTACCCAATTGAGAAGAATACTTTTGTAAATCTGCCCTTGCAATTCTTATATACATATCTATATGGATACCATTACCCTTTTCGATTTCAAATGGCAAATCATTATAAACTCTAATTTGTCCATCTGATAAATCTATTACCTAATCGCCCAAACTTAAATTAAAGTTATCGTTGTCTTTAGCATTGATGTCTCTTTGAGCAACCAAAGTATAAATAGCTAAAGGCTTAACCTTACCAAATGCTTCAGCAACTGTAATATTAATCGGAATAGACATTACTACATCAAGGCCATCGCTTACTGAAGTCGCAAAAGTATCTATATAGTTACTCGCAGAAGCTGCATCTACTACCTTATATTCAAAAGTAATTGAAGCATTATTATTTAAAATTTCATTACCTTTATGCAAAATAAAACTATTCATTAAATAATTATCTGCGGTAGTGAATGTCCCAGTTGGATTAAAGAAAGGATCTGCTATATTGTCTATATGAAGATAATCTTGTGTTTCTTTTAAAGTTGGCTGAATTAATTGCCATTTAAGATTTTTTATTACAAGACTCTAACCAGATGCTAAAGAAACTAGAGTTGAAGCTTCTACTTGATTATTAGTCCAAGTAATTTTGTTATAAGGTTTAGAAAATACCTTCCAATCACCCTCTGTAATCTCTGGTTCTTTTATTACTGGCTGCCGCACCAATCCGCTAGCTTGGAGGCTCTCTATATCTGCGGCCGCACACTCATAACCAGTACAAGAAAAACTGTGTATCATTCTTCCAAGTGTGTCATTAGGAGACAAAGAAGCATTCATTAGCCGCACTACATAGTTACCCTCACTTGGACTGCGGAAAAGCTTTGGTTTGCCGTTTGTGAGCCATTCTAAAACAGCTAGCTTGAATTTGCGCTCTGCAGCATAGTTATACCCTACTAAATTAGTAGTTGGAATAGTATCAAAACTCTCTAAAGACCTAGTTTGATTTCTGAGAGTTGATTTTTCAGAAATGCCGAGTTCTTCATCGTCCATAAAAAAATTATCTCTATCCATCTAATAAGAAACTAGCCCAGAGATAGGAATTTCCTTATACCGCACTTGCCCATTTCTAAAAAAGAAAGGATATTGTCCACCTATTGTATCAGTCTTAGTTTCTAAGATAGTATCTTTAAAACTAGATACTTTGGGGTCATACTTAATTTTTAACTGCTTTTCGCCATCGGTAAGAAACATATTTTCAAAATCTGGAGTTATAGATGTTTTATAATTTCTTTCGCTATAAGCCTTACTATCATTTACTCCAGTGGTAACCTGTACTAAAGCATACTTATAAGTTATCCCTTGTTCAACAGAAGTATCTAAAAAAGTATAATCTACTTCGTGCCCGCCAATAGCCGTATATTCTGCAATAACATTCCAAGTTTCTTCATCAGAAGTTCTTTGTATCTAAACAGTAGCCGCAGATGTCGAAGTACCAGTAATGGTTAATTTTACATAGCCATTTTCAAATGCCTCAACATCTTGTGAAAGAACATTAAGCTTTAGTTCTGTAGTTATGGGAACTTTACTTGCAGCTATTATTTTATAAACTGGGGTTTGAGTTGTATATCCGTTTATTGTAGTAACAAAAAATTGTAAAGTATAAACAGTATCTTTTAACAACTCTTTTTTAATGTCAAAATTAACCTTATATATTCCTGTGTAGCTCTTTGAATTATCAAATAATAAAGTTCCAGTATCTTGAACAATCTCATTTGTTATAGCATTTTTAAACACAAACCTATAAGAATATAAAGGTTCAGATTGCATACTAGATACGTAAATACCTTGAAAAGAATTATAAATATTAGGATTAGAAGCTTGTTCACTTAATTTATTTTCTTTTAAATCTGCAATATAAATTTCTTTTTCCTTTTCAACGCAACGCCCAATTGAGGCAGATGAATAATAAAAAGTAGTATCTTCAACATTATCAAAATAGGCAATTTGAAATTTATAATAATTACCAGATGTAAAGGTAAAAGACTCACCATCCTCAGAAGTAAAGTTTTTAAAAATAACTTCATCAATTATATTTGTCGTATATTCAGCCGTGCTATAAGCTATAATACTTGAAGAATTATAATCTTTTACTATTAACTTAAAACCTTTAACGCTAGATAAAACTACTGCGGGGTTATTCTCAAACGGTATCTTAACTGCGGCCGCCGTAAATGCGGGGATTGTATCGGCAATTAATGGAGGATATATAATCATATTAACTCTCCTTTCAAAAAGATAGAGGGTTGAGCAGCGCTCAATCCTCTATCATAAACATAATAGCAGATAACTGAGGAGGAGTGAATTCAGCAGCCCCAAAATCATCTATTTTAAAAGTCTTTATATCCAAATCCTGTTCCAGAGAGAAAAGATTTTTCATTTCTTCAGCAACTGCATCTGTTTTATCATCTGGAATCTCGTATCTCTGGCCATCTTCCGACAATACTCCGTAGTGCTTCGCAATATCGAGTCTAGCCTTTTCAATATCCTGTGCAGCCGCAGTTATTTTCTCTATATTCTTTTGCATAAAGAAATTTACTTTTACAGGGATATAAGTATTTACCTCTGCAAAATTAGTAGCCAAGTTATTGGCTATAAGATAGATTTCTTGATTAGTTATTTTCATTTTGTTTTATCTCCTTTATCTCATTTTCGAGTTCTGTGACTCGTTGTTTAAGTTTTTGTATTTGCCAAGTATTGAGGGCGATGAATTCTTCATAGCGTAGAGCCCAATGTTCATCGTCTTTATTTTTATTTAAAAGAATTGTAGCAGCAAAATCTTGTGTTGTTAATCCACTATTTTTAATAGCTTCATTAACATCTTGCGCTATAAATCCAGTATGAAAACGATTAGATGTGCCATCATTATATTTGAATTTTTTAGGTGTAAGATTGTCAAATAAGGTAGAATAGGCTGATGATAATTCTGTTATTGAATTTTTATATCGAGAATCTGAAGTCGTACCACTAGAAACACTACCAGTCCACGTTCCTAATGTTAATGTAGTATATCCAGATGAACCTAATATTAATCCAGAAGTTGTTGGAGCCCCTCTTGAAGGTCCGATTGTAATATTTCCATCGGCCGTCTGAATATTAATAGTATCACTACTATAAACCCCAAATCCCTTTGATGAAATAGAAAAACTATCTATAGTAGAAATTGAACCAGTATTATCATCTCTAAAAGTCAAAAAATTATTATTACTACCAAAAAATAATCCTGAAGTCCAAAACTATGCTGCGCCATCCCAATTTAAAATTAGCCCAGAATAAAAATTATATTTTTCTCCATAAGAATAAAAATTATATTTTGTTCCGTACAAAACTTCTGTAGCCTCTTCCATAGTTCCGCCGCCAAACAAAATATTTTCAAATTGACTAATATTGATTGGAGATGCAGTAAAAGGAGAGTCGGCGGAAAAAAGCATTTTCCCTCGTATATACATATTAGTTATATTATCTTCAGTTTTAAAATAAATATTAGCATCCTCGTCCGTCAAGTCCGCTTTCCAAGGGACTCCATACATTCTAAAAGCACCATTATAAATATCTAAACCATAAACTTCATCTTTTATCCAACCCAGCTTAACGCGAAGTGTATTTGTATCCATTATATCACTAGTTGGTTTTGAACTAATAATTTTTGTCTACGGAGTATTTAAAAGAAGTTTATTAACATTTACTGCAAAAGTTGCATTTCCAGCAGTATCTTTTGTGCCTTTGTTTTTATCATTAAAAGATATATAATTATCGCCATCCCCAACAAAGAAAGCTCCAGCGTTATTTAAATAAAATTTAACAATGCCTTTATCTATTCCATAAAGGCCAGTTTCTTCTAAAGTCTTATTTGTAGGATCTAATGATTGTCCCATTAATACTCCACTAAAAGTATTATCTTCAGCATTTTTTCCACCTGCCGCAATAGTTGCCGCAAATAGTCTATTCTTTTTTATATCTTGTAAAAAAGTACCATTCCAATTATTCAAGGCATCCATATCCCAGCGCTCTCTAGTGCTAAAGATAGGCTGCGACCAAATAATAGTTTCTGATCCATTTTTTCTTGCTTTTAAGCAAGTCACTGGTAATTCATTAGGCGCAAGGGCTAAAGGTTGTAAATACCATTTACCATTTTTAGAGCTTAACTGCGGGGTATTTGGTGTATAATCTTCTGCTCGCCATTCCTCTGATTCATCAACTGGATATAATACATAATTTTCTTTACTATAATTTAAAACTGCACTACCAGTTGAATCATAAACTAAATAAGTTGGACCGCTCATATATTGATATTTAGTTTTATCTGCAGAAAGAGGTATCGGCAAATAAGCTTTTAAATCTGTCTGTAAGCCATTATACAATGGATAATCTTTAATCGTTGCAACTAAAACTGCGTGATTTTCATTTGGCATTGCACTTGGAGCTGTAATAGTTCCTTTATTAGAATCTAAAACTATATTACCATGGTCTTGCTCATCTAGCCAAGACCAAGTGACAGCAGGAGCTTCTATAGTCTCTCCGCTGCGACTTTCAAAAGTATATTTTATTTCAATTGGAGTTGTATCTCCAATATATAAGCAATTTACATTATCTGGGAAATTTATATTAAAAGCATATTGACTACCTGCAGAATTAGCTTCACCAAACCGCAAAGTTATTTTTCCTCTGCGAATTTCACCATTAGATAAGGTAGCTTCACAAAGAATCGTATTCTAATCTTTTATTCCGGGGATATAATTATCTTTTAAAGTAAATGTAAAAAGTTTATTTGTAGAAGCTTTTTGATTTATCATTGTGGAATTTTGATTATTTTCATCAACCCCCACAATAGACCATTTTACAGTAATAGATGTATCTGCTATATCGTAACCGTCTAAAAAGGAAGCCTCAATAGTTCTTTCTAAATTTTTATACTTACTATCTATAATTTTACCATAAGATGTATAATAATTATAAACCCCACTATCAGAACACGTTAATTTAATACTATCTTCTGAATTATTCGTAGAACCAGGCTCTGCCTACACTCCACCAATGTTACTAAATATTAAAGCATTTGACTCTAAGTATTTATATTGAGAAGCTTCATTAAGCAAATCTCCATATTCTTTATTAATTTTTTCTTGCTCAGCAGCTTTTTCTTCTTCTGTTAATTTAGTATTATTTTGAATTGCCTTTAATTTTTCTGTTAACTCTTCTTGAAGCTAAAGAATTTTCTTTTTATCTATATATTTAACTCCAACTTTATATTGTTGAGTATTAGAATAAATATCTAAATTTATCTCCTCAACAAAACTTTGATTTTTATTATTAATAGTTTTCCAGTATACTCCACTTTCGGTAATATCCCCATCTTCTTCATTTTTTGCATATCCGGGAGTATATTTACACCAATAAATAATATAATCATAATTATCGTTAGAAGGTTTTTCTTTACTGTTATATATCTTATTTAAATCAGTATCTTGCCATTCAAGATAAAGTTTTCTAGTTAAATTTTCTCCCTCTTTAAAGGTTAAAGATTGCGATTTATCCAAATATAAAATAAGCTTATTACTATCTATCTTTTCAACATCATACCCAAAATAAAAAGTAGCACTCTTTAAATAAATTTTCTTTTTAGCTATATCAAAGTTACCATTTTGATACAAATTAACTTCTAATTTATTTGCTTGTGTTATATCTACTTCTGTTGGAATAGGAAATAAATGCTGCATTTTCATTAAAGAATTAAAATTATATATATCTCCATATAGTTGCGAACTATCAATAGCAGATGAATATATTTCTTTATCACCATTTTTTAAAGTAAACTAAATGCCATAATTACCCTATTTCATACCATATAAATCAGTGGTATTAAAAGAAAAATCTAAACCAATATAATCAAATGGCATAGTATTAGAATAATTAAAAGCTATTTCTTGTTCGCCTATTGAGACAAGGTTTGCTGTATCTATACTTGTTTCAATATAAGTATTGTCAATGGTAAATGATAGCTTAGAGCTATAAACCAAATGGTTAAATGGATTAACATATAAATTCTTAGGTAATTCATCTGCGGTATAACTACCAATAATTACCTTATCAGTATTGTTATAATCACCATTTGGGATAAGTACATAAACTTTCTACCCAGTCATATAAGTGCGGGACGAGTCGGCTACACAAGCCTAGAACTTGATTGCGCCATCAGAAACCCAATATTTATTCGGATAATCCTCAACTCCGGCAATTACTTCACAGGTAATAGTTCTATCAAACTTTACTTCGTTTAATCGCTATGATATAATTGTATCAATAGATTGAAAAATCTATTCAGAATAATTATTCATTATAAAACTCCTTTCTCTCATTCTCTTTTTATATGTAAATTGCGGCCGCTCTTTTTACTTACTCTGCCCAAATGATAAAAGGGTAAAGATAATTTCTTATCTTTACCCTTAAATTATATCACATATTTTTAGTTCTGTCAAACTTTGCGGCCTGCGTATTGAGAAGCTAAGTTAGAAAGGTTCTAAAAGGCTTGCTCAATTTCAGAATGATCAGTCGCGTTCGGAAACTCTGCGTGAATTGTAACATTTTGCTCTAGAGTATCTCTTTGCGCGCCCGCTGTAAACCGTGTACTATCTAAAATGTTGCTGTAGCTCATTGAAGCAGCTTGTAAGTCTATTTGAGAAGTAATATCTCTTAAAATAGAAACCGCTGATAAGAAGTTCTCTGTATCTGCGGCGTTAAGGACTAGCTCTTTCTGGTGAAGTAGCGCGAGTCGGCCATCTGAACCCCAAGAACCAGTGTAACCACCGGTATCGAAGAGTTTTAATCGACCAAAACGAGCTGGAGTTAAATCCCCCTCTATCCCAAGTAATTTATGCAAATCCGATTGCTTCATCATTGCATTAGTGGCTTTACCGTTGGCAGTTCCTAATCGATACCAGTTTCCACTCCCATTTTTATATGGACGATATCCAATTATATATGCAAAATCTCCAACATCTTTACCTTCTAATTTGCTTGTTGCCATTCCATTTCTAGTATCATAAAGCTAAATAGAAAAAGAACCTTTTGTATATCCTTTTAGTTTAATTCGATTATCATCTGTATAATGAACATTTGGAGTATAATCTTTTGCTGAATCGCCTATTTCATACATTGATTCTCCTATTTGTGCAGTCTTGCCATATACAAGTTTTACCTCTGTTCCTTTATACCATTTACCATTTAATTTATAGTATTTAGTTCCATCTGCGGTAAGAGTGTCTTCAAGTACATACTATTTCTAGTCTGCATAGGGATTAGTCCCCTTAGAATATGAAATTTTTCCATCTTTAGCATTGGACCCACTGACGGTATCTCCTCCGCCACCAGAACCACCTGCAGTAGCTTTTCCAGATGCAGACAAATCAACTTTAGCAGCTTCATTAGCAGCACTAATCATTCCTTGATAAGTTTCAATTAACTTATTAACACTCTCAATGGTTTTCTAATTAGCATCTCTAATTGTTTGCATTTGGCTACTATAGGTTTTTTGGAAATCTTCAACTGCGGTAACAGCTTTACTCATTGCGGAAACCATATCATCTGCCATATCTTCAGTATCATCCGCAACTTCTCCGCTTTTCTCAGAGATTTCATCTAAAGCATCGCTGATAGTAGTATCCATATCATCAGCTTTTTGCCCAGCTTTATCAAAAGACTCTCCAGTTTCTAAGCTATACTACTTACAAGCATCTACAAATTCTTGTCCAGCTTTTTGCATATTAGATTGAGCTGTTTCATAAAGTGTTTCCCAATTATTAATATCAGGGAATATCTTTTGTAAAAGTGTTTGCTCAAAGCTTTCCGCCATACCCGCATTAAAGTTTGTATTAATATCTAAACCTTCTTGAGTACGTTTATTAGCTTCTTCTACCCAATATCTAAGCTAATCAGAATAATATTGCGTAAGTTCAGCCATCTTCTTAGCTTTTTCTTCTTGAGTGAGTGTGGTATCTGCTCGTAACTGCTTTATCGCATCAGCATAAGCTTTTTCTATTCCAATAATTTGTTCTTGCGCAGTTTGTAAACTCTCTTTGCCGAACTTCTACATAGCATAAAGTGCATCATCATATTTCTATTGAGCGTTTGCTACAGCATCCTAATCAGCAGTGTAAACATAACCAAAGTTTCCTTCACTATCTCTGCGCAACCGCACAACTGATTTTGCATTTTGCGCGTCTCGTAAAGCAGCTTCCGCAACTAAAAGGTCATATTTCTTCTACATAAATTCAACATCATACTTAGAAACATTTATACCCTCTTTTTGCATTGCTAAAAGGTCTTCTTGGAAATCTCTAAGCTTTTTTGCAGTGGCTTCACTCGCAGCATTATCTATACTGCTATTAACTTCTCTATTAAGTTTATTTATTTCATAAACTTTTTCAAAGTTATCAAGATACCGTTCATCTATTTCTTTCTCTCTATCCATAAATTCAGATAGTTCATCAAGATTTTTATAGATACCAGAAACAGACTCACTAAAATTCTCAACAATCTAATCTACACGACTTTCAAAAGCATCGGCTACAGCCTACAAAGCATCAGCCCAAGTGGTCTAGAAATTCTCAGTTAATTCTCTAAGCTTTTCTTCAACAGTTTCAATTTGCTTATCCCACTCTTTAACACTTTCCTAATCTCCTCTTGCGGAAGCGGTGTTACGAGCGGCCTCATACTAGCTAAGAGTTTGTTTAGTGGCGTCCATTGCAGCTTTTGCCGCAGTAAGTTGGTCATTAGCAGTTTTCATTTGAACTACGCGAATTTTTTCCATTGTTTCATCACTAATGCCAAGATTATCTTTGCCAACTATGTCAATAATATTTTTATAATTATTAACTAAATTGCGCAAGTGAGTAAGCTTAGAAGTATTTTTATCAAGCTTTTCCTACCAAGCATCAAAAGCCGCAGTGAGCTTATCTTGAACGGTATTACGCAACTCTAAGAGCTAACTATTAAGGTCTATAATATTATCTCTATAATCTCTTAAAGCTTCTGCTTGCGCATCCGTCATAATACCAGATGAATGAACATCTGACATAATTGCGGAAATACCCTCTTCTGCCGCTTTAATCTTCGTTAATGTGGAACTTGCTTCTCGCCCTAAGAGTCCAATAGACTCAGCGGCCGCGAATGAATCATCCTCAAGTTTTTGCATTAAGAATTCAATATACTTGAGCTTATCTTCTTCAATATTTATTTTAAACTCCACTTGGAACTGTATTTTCTCTAAAGCTAAATCCGCAAGCTCATTTTGTATATCTATTACTTTTTGCTATTGGTCTTCAATTAAATTCAGCGTTTCTTCATATTGAGAAATTGCTTTCTTGAATTTTTCATATGCTTCAGATTGCTTCTCATAAGCATCTTCATTACCAGCTTTTGCATTTAACGCATTTACCTAAGCTGCAAATAATTCATCATAATTAGTAATTCTACCAGATGAGTCAAGACTTGCGCCATATTTTAAAATGGCAGCGCGATCTGTCTTGTAGTAATTCTAAGCTTCTTGAGTTTTTTTCTTTTCAAGATTAAGGAGTTCTTTTTGCTTTGCTAACTCCTAATTCATATATTTAAGTCTGTCTGGGCCGAAAGCTCTATCTTTAGCTTTTGAAATAGCATCTAATTGATTTTCAGTATCTTCTAAGACTTCATTAATTTCGTGATATCGCTCAATTTCATCTTTTAAATCTTTTAAGCGCTTTTTACGAGCTTCTTGTTGTTCTTTAATAAAAGAGGTATCAAACAATGAAGAATCAAATGTTTTAAATGCTTTATCAATTATTGTATTTCCACTTTTATCAACAGTGAAATCAACTTCAATGTTTTGCGCACTTAATATTTGCCGTAATTGTTGAACAGTAAGCTCACCATCTTTAAGCATTTCTTCGAGCTTCGCTTTAAAAGTGCTTAAATCAATTAAGTCTCCAGCTTTATATTGCTTACTAAAAAGATATGTTAAGAATGAATCTAACTATTGCCCCACACCGAGTGTTCTAGCAACTTCTTGACTTACTAAATTTTCAATCTTTTCATAAGCCTTTAAATCGCCTTCATTTAAGAATTTAGAAATTAAATCTTTATTAGTTCTAACTAAATTATCTAAATTAACATTTTCATTAGTAATGCCAAATAAAGATTTAATACTCTTTGACATTTGGCGAACTGCATACGCGTATTCAGTAGAATTTACATTGCCAGTTAAAAGAGCTTCATTATAATCATTCCAAGTCTTAACTAAAGTTTCTAATTCTCCATTAAGAGTAATAGAAGCTCCGGCGACTTCGTGCAAAAGTCTAGAGCTATTTTTTAACTTATCATTATTATCTTTTAATATTTGCGCATAAGTTTCTTCATCAGCTGAAGTTTTTCCATATTTACCTGCAGCAGCTTTTGCGATATTTTCCGCTGATTCACCTAAAAATTCTTCAGCTTTTTTCTTTAAGTCTTCTGTATCTGTAACAGTAGAAACATCTACCTTTGCTAATGCTCCAGCAAATGCTTCAGAAGAATTTTCATAAAGCTTAGTTAGTTCGTTAATATTTAACTTAGAATTTTTTGCTAACTATTCTTGAATAGCTTGACGATAGATATTAAATTCAGAAGCTTCTGTATAAGAAGAAATAAGCTCATTAAAGATATCTTCATCAAAGCTATCTCCCATTCGGTCTTTAACTGTTTGATAAAATTCTTGAATATTTGCAACAGATTTAATTTTATCTGGACCAAGCTCATCAAACATCTGCTCCATTACAGCTTTAGTCTCTGCTTCTGCCTAAGCGTTAACTTCAGAAGCCTTATCCTTAATTTGAATAAGGTATTTCATTATCGCGTCATATTCTTTAGTCTGAGTAAAGTTTTTATCAACCTTAGTGGCTTCTGTAATTAAATTCTAAAGAATATCATAGCTTTCTGCGATAGAACGAGGATCATAATCGGTTGAAAATTGTAATAATCTTTGTCCCCATCCGTTAATAAATGAAGAAAATAAATTCTACTATTCTTTTGGAAGAGTTTTAATTGCTTTATCTAAAGCATTTTGTCCCTCTTGAGTCCCCCCCCAAGTATCATTAAATAAGTCAACAGTTAAAGTATCACCAATTTTTCTATTACCCAATCCTTTTCGTGCAGACTTACCAATTGTACTACCCTCTATAGCAGTCCTAGCATCATTAATTAATTTAGTTGTTTCTTCAGTTCGTTTCTTTTGAATTGTTTCATTAAATTGTTCGTAATCCCCAGAAAGTTTAAGAAGTGCTGCTCCTTCTTCTCCATAAGCAGATGCTAGTTCTTGAGAAGCTTGAGCTAGCTTATCAGCGCCTTCACCAGTTTGGTCATATTGATATTTAAGCTGACGATAATTTTTTAAAAGCTCTTCATTAGAAGAAGCTGTTTCTTGAGTCTCTGTAAAAGCTTCATTCTATTGTGAAGATCTTTCCTCTGCATTTTGACTTCTACCACTAATTATTCCACTAACAGCTCCACCAATCAAAGGGAGAGCAACTGCGGCAATAGCTAATCCTATAGCTGGATTTTCAGCTATTTTTTTCGCAACAGCGCTAAATGTTTCTTTTATATTAGCTGCATTTTTTAATTTTGAACTTGCTATTTCTTTTCCATCCGCAGCTACTTCTATCGCAGCAGCAGCTTTTCTTGCGGCGCTAATATCTTTAATTGTATCTGTAACTGTCTAAAAACCGCTTATTAACATTGGCAAAGCCATAATAGTTGAAGTAATAGAACTTGCTATATTTCCAAAAGAAACATCTCCAGTTGTAATCGCTTCAGCCAATGTTTCAGCCGCAGAAGCAGCCATTGACATTCCCATCGTAACCTAAGAAAGTCCTTGAGTAATATTAACAGTATTAGTTGCCCAGTCTTTTCCTTTAGCTATAATTTCATTTTGCTGGTCTAAATATTTTTGTCTAAATTCTTCAGCTTCTTTATCTAAAGCTGTATTCTCTTCGGTTTGCTATCCTTGTAATTTTAATTTTTCAACTAATTTATCAATATCCCCAGCTAATTCTGGATGCAATCTTTTAATTTTATCTAAAGCTTTATAGTTCTAATTTATGCTATTAGCATAATCTATAAAACCGTCTTTTGCTAGTTTTAAATTATTTATTTCTTGAGTAAGATCTTCTTGTCCATCTTCTCTTGCTTTTTGATATTTTCCATAAGCATTAGTTAATCGTCCATAAGCTTTATTTAATCCATCTAATTCTTTTGCAGTTAATTTATTTTTATCTAAACCTTTCATTAGTTCTGCAGTTTTTTGCGGAACTGCTCTAGTTGCCGTATGTCGAGTTTGACTTAAATCTGCCAAAGCTGTTTTATTAATAAGGCCTGTAGGATCTACTAAATTCCCCTCTTTAACAGCAGTTTCCACCTAACTAAAAACTCTACTTTGTCCCTATAAAGCAAATTTATTTTTTAAAGCTGCTACTTCCTCATTTGTTTTATCTAAAAGTTCGGCAGCTTTTAATGCTTCTTCATTTTTAGTTTTAACTAATTGTTGCTATAAGCTTAAACGATCTTTATCCGTTTTAGTAAGTTTATCAGCATTTTCATTTAAAAACTTAGTATACTACAATTCAGACTCTGCCATTTTACCATAAGCAGCAGATGCATGTTCACCCATTCCGCTACCTTTAGCAAATTCAGTCATTTCCTAAGCCATAGTAGCTTGACGCGCACTTGCGTTCTAGCCACTAAGAGTTCCTTGAACCCAAAGTCCCACAGACCGCAATCCTTTTGTAGCTTGTTCTCCCCAAATTTTAAGAGCGATAGGAAGAATTGCTAATAAAATAGTTCTTAATCCGCCAAAAGCATCAACCAAATCTGCAACACCAGATGTCAAAGTAGAAAGTCCATTTATAAAAGGAATTAAAAAATTTTCATCTATTAAAACATTTTTTAATTCTTCTGTGCTATTTTTTAATCTACCTTGCGCGCCTTTTACACTTTCTTCCCAAATAAGTTGCTGTTGTTCAAGTTCTCCAGTAGAATCTTTTGCCCATTCAACATTCTATTTAAACGCGCTTGAATTATCAATAAGAGACATAAATTGCGAATATTGGCGGACGCCAGCTACAGACTGCGCTAAAGCTACCTGTTGTGCGCGAGTAAGCGAGCCCCATTTAGCCATAATATCATCTAGGATATCATCCATATCTCGCAAGTTACCTTCTATATCTGTAACCTATACTCCAGCTTTTGCTAATTCACCAGAATAAGTTCCAAGTGAAGTTCCATCATCAAGAGTTTTTCCTAATGACAAATCTTCCATTCTTGCAAACATAGTTTTTAAAGATGTGCCAACTACATCTTCACTTTGTCTTGTTGCCGCTGTCATCGTAGTAACTGCCGCAGCCGCATATTCATAGCTCAAACCAACTGTATTAGCAACTGCCGAGAATTTTTCAAGACCGCCAGCAATTTCATCTGCGCTGGAAGCTGTTGCCGCACCTAATTTTGCAAGCACATCGGCATAATATTCTAGCTTTTTAGAACCATCATCAAAGTTATTCCAAATGGAAGTCATCCATTCTGATACAGTATTTGCGGATTCACCTACAACATTAGCCAGCTTTACAGTTGCATCAGTTCTTTCTTTTACTTCTGAATCGCCCAAGCCCTGTTGATAATAAATTAAAGCGGCTTTAGTATAATCAAGAGTAGAAGAATTTAAAGCTTTCGCAGATCTTTGAGCCTCATCAGCAAAGCGCGCCATTGTATCAACATTTTTGCCAGTAACTATTCTTATTTCATTTAAAGATTTATTTAATCTTTCTGAATAATCAATAACTCCTTGAAAAGCAGAATACATACCAGTTGTAATACTAGCTGTTATTTGCCAACGAATAGTATTTGCAAAAGTAGTTCCTAACTTCTTTAATGCTCCATTAAGAGTTATAAAAGGTGCTTCCGCAGAACGAACTGCAGACGCCAAATCTAACATAACCTTTTGTCCTTCTGGACCAAGCTTAGTTAAATCAGAGGCAAACTATTTTAAGTTTATTCTAGAGGCTGCTAACTCTTGTTCAAACTATTTAAAATTAAGCTTTCCTGTATTAACATTAGTGGCATTATTAAGAGCAACTTTAAGCGCAATAGCCTAACTAGTTAAATTTTCTAGTCCCATACTTTTATCTAATGGGGTACTAGCCACTTTATTCAAAGACTATTGTAAATTTTCTATCTATTTTTTTGCGGCACTAGTATCTGCATTAAAAGTTAAATCAACTTGTATCTTTCTTGTTGCCATTTATAAATAAACTCCTTTCTCTCATATATAAAAATAAAGCCGCAGAGAAATATCTCTACGGCTTATGTCATTTCTCAATAAATTTTGAAAAATCTTATATATCTATTAATCTATTTTGGTTAAAACGTCTTTAACCAATTTAAGAGTTTCAGGATTTTGTACTTTCTCGTTCAACTTATCCCAGTCTAAATTAAACTGTTCATAATTTTCAGAAATAGTATCTAATATGCCTACAGCACTATTCCTATATTTGTAATAAGCTTCTATAGTTTCATTTATACCATAGGTTATATTTTCTCTTTCATTTTCTGGAATATTGTTCCAAATGAGATTTAAAACACCAGAAGAAAGCAATTGGTCATATAGCTTCGAGGGGTCTTCTTTTTGTTTTGCTGTAAATGAAATATCTGTATAAGTGTATATTACTTCAAGATATTTAAAAACAGCAACTTTCAATGGGTTTGCAAAATTCTGGTCTTGGTCATGCGCTTGCTCGATTACACGTCCAATCAAAGCTAGCTTTTCCTGAACCGGCAGATACTGCTTTATATTAACAGTCTCTTCACCCACTTGGATTGGTTTTGTTTCTGTATTTATCTTGCAATTAAGTTTGCTAAATGATACTTTTGCCATAAATCATTACTCCTTTTTCTCTTTTTATTATATTATACTATTATTTTCTTGCTTTTGCAAAAAATTTACTAGTATTAAGACTAACATTAATTTTTGCTTTATATAATCGCATAAGTAATTTCTCAATACGCATTTGGGCATTACCCCAACGACTTCTAGTTTTGCTATCTTCCCATTTATTATATGCTCTTGGATAAGCAAGCATATCTTCTGGAAATCCTTTAATTGAAAAACCATCTAAGCTATCTACTGGAATTAAATCACTCATACTTAAAACTCTAACCTATCTCTTTGAGCGATTATTAATTACTAAAGTATCTGCCGCGCCAATCCCTTGGCTAAGACCAGTCAAAGCTTCAATAGCAAGAATGGTTTTCATTATATTTTCTGTTTCTTTGCGGTCAGCCGCTCTAACACCTTCTTCACCTAGACTAAGAAGAATGTTAAGAGAGTGATTCATGAAATCATTACTAGTATTGCGAAGTAAACCAGTTAAAAGAGGAAGTGACTAAACCAGATGAATAGAGTTATTCTAAGCTAATTTATAGTTCTTCGCAGATATTTTATATTGTTCATCTTGATATGTTAATGTTACATCTGTTTTAAAAGTAACATTAGTTGAAAGAGTACCTGTTTTTGCATCAAATGTTACTTCTGTTCCCGCTTGCGGATTATTATCTACAATTTTTGCAGTAAGTTGTTGATTATGTGGGTTAATTCCACTATATATAATTTTTGCTTTATTAGTTCCTGTAATTTTATTTAAAAGTTCATCTACTTGTCCATCAATACCTTTTTTTGCTAAGTCATCTAAAGTTACAGAAGCATGCTCAAAAGACATTCCTAAAGCTTCAGTTCTACTTGCGGTTGCAGCTATTTCTAAAGCAGCATTTAAGTTTTGTATAAGATTTAGATATTTTTCTTTTCCCTCAGAACTCATTCGATCATATCTTATATAATCAAGGTTTTGTCCAGTTGCTCCGCCCTAAGCACGAACCGCGTTTTTTGCTCCTTTGATAATCTAAGTTGCGAGATTAATAATATGGTCAATCTTAGATAAAAAAGTGCTAGTCGGATTTTGAGATTGTAAAACGGTTTGTATTTTCTATGCTTCATCTCTAAGCTAGCGCACATTTTCTAAATGAAAACCTTGTTTTTCACCAAACTTAAAGCTATCAGACTTTAAAGATGTACCAGTAGCTTCTAGTCCATTTTCAAAATCAATCTGCCACTTTAACAACATATCACTTAAAGTAGCTTCTAAAAACTATCTCATTCTTTCATTAAGCTACTTATCTTCTTCTGTTTTTGGATATAATATTCCATTATAGGCTGCTTCAAGATTCGCAATGCCAACCTATTTTCCCTTTGAACGAGCTCGCGCAATTATATCATTTTTAGTTCTTTGAATAATTGCCATACCATCTGCGGAGCTAGGTGTTTTAAAGCTAGTCCCATATCGCTAGTAATTCTTCCAAGAGTGGTGAATATATTGTCCTAAAGTACTCATATCTCCTTTTCCTCCTATCTCTTTTTATGTAAAAGAAAAAAGGAGAGGTATCAAACCTCTCCTTTAAAATTAGCCTTCAGCAGCTTCGTTAATAACTTCATCCTTATCTGGAGTTTCGGTTCTTACGCCATCTGCCTTGCCGCCTTCATCGGTAATAACTTGAATAGCAGCCATAACTTTCTTCTTCTGGTTAAAACGAGTGTAATCCGGGAATGCATCCATCGTAAAGGTGAATGTAGAAGGATCGCCACTAGACGCCATCGAGAAAGTAAAGTTAGATTGAATCTTCGCATTTGGAATTACAAATTCCGCAGGCATATCTACACCATCTTTATTACGGAAGAGGGTAGAAGCTTCTACATAGAAGTTACCGCCAAACTTATCAGCAGTTATTTCAATCTGTGTAGCACCTGAAGTTTTAGCTACATAAAAATCAATCAAATAAGCGTCGCCCTTTGCAAAACTTTGAAGTTCAGTTGCGTTCTGAGTAGGATCATACTTATTTTTCTTAACAAGAGTAATCGGATAACCCTTACCAGCTACTTCTTGAGTGCCATCTGCACAAGTACCTATAAGCGGCTCAGTATAAACTTCACCATTCTTTAAAGGCATAATATAAATCTCTGCTCCAGTTTCATTAGAAGGCTTTTCAGACACATAAAGAACAGTGCCAGATTCTTCACCATCTACTGCAATAGCAGTCTGAGTAGTATGAACATATACAGTCTCAGTAGCAGAAGCATCTATCAAGCCTGCACCAGACAGAATTGAAAAGCCAAGTGGCGAAATAAGAGCATCTTCCATCGTGAAAGTAAGCGTACGCTCGCCTTCCCAAGCAATAAGTCTAGCATTGCCGCGGCCGCCCTGCGCATAAACCGTAGTAGCAGCACCCTCAAGAGACGAAGTCTTCAAACTATCAAAATAGATTACAGGCTCGCCTTTGTAGAAAACTCTATTACCGATCTTCTGATTTGCTTTAGCTTTAAATACTACATCGCAAATTTCGCGAATACCAAATAACATAGTAAATTTTCCTCCTTTAAAATAATTAATGGATATTTTTCATCCAGTTTTCAGCTGGCTTGTCTGGGGTGCCGCCAGCTAATCTCTGACGTATATCCAAGTCCCAGTTTAAATATAGCGTATATCTTTCAACTAAATCATATAACTAATACATAGTTAAATCTAAAGCATCCTTTAAACTTATTGTATTTGTTCCTATAACTAAAGTTGAAATATACTAACTAAAAATACTACCACCAGAGCTTTCGCCTTGTTGTTTCTACTTAGCTACTCGTTCTCGTGCGCGCATAAGCTTTTTTGCAATTTCTGTAGCCTACCCCTTTTGCGGATTAAACTTCTCCTAACCAGAACCTTGCAAACAAAAAGCATCATTTAAAAGCTTTTGCAGTATTTCAAAGTTTCCTTCGTCAATAGTGGAAATTAACTCTTCCTATTTTAATACTATTGACCGGGGAGTAAATAATACATTAGCTTTTGGAAATAATAAAGTAAAAGTCTATAAAACCTATTCCTTTTTGTTTATAGTCTATTTATCGTTCATTATCGCCATAAATATCTAAAAATTCGTGGTGTTTTCTAGAAGATCTTTGTCCTATAATAGCAATTTCTTATCAATACAAAGCGCTTGAATACCATTAAAAAAAACTTGCTCATTTCCTAGCATAGAAATTTCTTTTATTGTAGGCTAGTGCATTGCAATTTGTAATTCTGGTATTGGAATATCAACACCAGTCATTAAACTTAATTGATATTGTTCCAAGTGGAATCAAACTCTTTCTCAAACTTATCTTGCTCAATAGGATTTAGCATTGGCTTTTTATCTTCTCCACCATGAATTGCCGCATATACCAAAGTAATACCCGCAAATTCCTAATTAATAATTAAATTGCTTGCGCCAAGGAATTGTAACTCGCCAATTCCTGTGAGGTGTTTGTCTGAAATCATAGAATCAATTTCAGCAGCAATTTTGTAAGGCCGCAAACTAAAACTATCATTTAACTACCATTGGTCATAATGACAAATAATATTAAATTGAATTGTGTTATCTCTAAATTGCGGATTATTAGCATTTAAAACAAAATCATCGAAAGTTATAACTATATAATTTAAAACAGAACCATCTACATATAACTTCGGAACAATTTTGATATTATTTTTAAACAACTCTAAACTAGCATCATTTCCAATTGGACCACGATTTAACGCGTCTGGAGTTGTGTAGTAAAGTAATTTTTTTAACCTCTCATTCTTTAGAAATTTATTAGTTATAATTTCTAAATCCTTCTCTATGGAGAGAAAACTAGAATGGGGAAATTCATATCCAGGTAATTTCATAGAATAGCTCCTTTTTCTCAATATACAGTCCAGTTAGGATTAAAACAAGTATGTTCTTCTACCTTTTTCGCAATATTATTTGCAAATAAAGATTCAACTACAATAGTTTTTTCTTTACTACCATATGACAAAACAAACTAACCTGTATAAGTTGTATTCCAGGTGAGAGAAATCTTTTTTCCATTTGGTTTTGCGGTAAGTGGTAAACGCTTATCAAAAGACCACTCGCCTTCTTCAGAACCAATATATTCATATATATAAGTCATTTTAGGCTTAATAAAAGTATCTCCCACAATTTCTGTATCTTGCGGTTTTGGTATTTCTTCTACTACAAGACCGTCTACTATTCCTTCAGTAAGATTATCTTTATCTTCATTAGCATAATATTCTTTTGCATTGAGTTGCAAAATACCAGGCATACTAATTGTATCAGTAGTTTCAATTCGCCAACAAGTTGGTGAATCTCCAGATGCTAAAGGTTTAAGATAGAACTTAGTATATCTGCGGAAATGCTTTAAAATTGCTTCTGTTGCGGGAAGAAGTATTTCTAAACTATAATTTGGAACATCAAGGTTCGCGCCGGCTTTGGTTACGTCAGAATCCATGCTAGTCTCAGAGGGGCCAGTAACGGCCGCATAAGTAAATTGTTTTTCTCCCTATTCATCCTTCCAAGCTATTTGATAATTACATTTTCTAATGTCTCCACGAAAATAAGCCAACTCTGTTAAATCTTGTAAGTAGATTAGCCATTTAGTATTTGTATTTTCCCAGTCAAAGACAGTCCCTGGCTTAAAATCATATTCATAACCAATAGAAATTACTTTATCATCATAGTCTTGTTTAACTTTATTAGGGTTAATCAAAGCTCTTGCGGATTCAGTAGAATCCAACTTCCGCACTTTAGCTCCTTGATAAGAGTATAAAACAACTTTATTAAGCGTTTTTCTTTTATCTTTTATCATTCTGTCTTGCTGCCAATCGCCGCCTCGAACGCCAAGGCGGGAGTGCATTAAATTTAATGAATTATTCATAGCTGCAACTACCTTAATAAAGAAATACATTTAAAAATGGTGTTGCGGTAAGAATCAAACCCAATATTACTATCTTGCAAACCACGAAGCTTTGTAAGTAGTATTAAAAAATGTTCATCCGCCACCATATATATATCTTTAATTCCTAATAATTCATTAATAACTAAATCTAATTGCGCAAGCCAATCTTCTTTATTTTCCCGCATTGGAATTAACTTCCACATTTGGTTTGTCAACCGATTAAGATTATTTTCTAAGGCAGAGTGAGGTATAATAACTATCATATTATACCTCCTTCATAAACAATATCTCTAAAAGTATCGCCTGGATCGGCATCAAAATCATCTATATCTCTATATCCATCAATAGCACTAACCTTTGCGAGTGAAGACCAGTTAGATTTAATATATCCATCATTACCAGTCTTGCGGCGTTTGTATAAACGCTACATATGCAAAGATTGCCGTTGTACTTCGGCTAAGAGAGTTAAAAGCTTTGCTAAGTGATTAGCCTGGCTAGTCATTTTAAAGTCTGTGCCAGAATATTTCATTCTAACATTTTCAATGGTAGTAACTTGCCGTTGAAGCCAGCCTTCCATCATTAGGATACCTAATATATTAACTTCTTCTAAAGTCAAAACTTCACCAAATGAAGAAGCATCTTCAAATTTTGTGCCGTCCGCATTTTCAACTACAAAGCCAGTTATATTTACTGACTTGTCATTTAATTCACGAGTTAAAATTTCATAATCTAATTTTTTGCGAGGAAATTCAAAACCCGGAATTGCATTTATTAAAAGATTTTGCAAATCTCTTATGGTATCTTCTGGAGTTAACTCCATATACATATCATCTGTGATTTTATTAAGGAAACAATTATAAACCGACGCAAATAATGTACCCATCAGCTCACAACCCCCTTACTTTAATTACCTCTACTTAAAACATTATATCCACTTGTGCGGCGACCTGTTGACTCTTCAGTCTTTTGAGCGGTTCTACGAACCTTCTTCTCTTCAGGTTTCTCCTCTGCTTTATCAGCTTTATTATTTTCAATAGCTTTTATAACATCAAAGCCAGTTTTTTCTTTTAAAGCCTCTGCTTTACGAGTATCGGTCATCGGCAAACTAATTGCATAAGTTTTTACCATATCAATAACGCCCTCTGGAGCAAAATCAAGACAATCTAAAAATTCATCTATATCTGCTTCAAGTATAAGCTTTTTAACTCCATCGGCATTTAAATAATACTCTGGTTCTGGATTGCCATTAAAACTCTTAATGCCATCTTCCTCGGTTATTTGAAAATAATTTTGAATAAGCGCCATTCCACCAGGCTGATAAGATAAAGCTTCAAGCTCTGAATGAGGTATCTTTTTTACCTCATTTGGTGTAAACTGGCGATTAGTATGAGTTTCTGGAATAGTATAATACACTAAACTAGAGCTCCTATTCATTACCGTATATATTTTTTCTTCCATTATAATTTTCTCCTTTTTCTCCATATATTAAAATAAGGGGCAGGGTTTTATCCCTACCCCTTGGGTTAGTTATTAATTACCAGCCGGCTTGGTTACGTCAAGCTGACCCTTAAGAGAAGTATCCTCATATACGCAAATGTTGTTAGTCATCATAGCAACTACGCCAACCTTCTTGTATACTTGAATCTCTCTACTCCAGTCTTGGTTAGCATCTACTTCACGAGCGTGAGTTTCACCCTCGAAAGCAATCTTAACCGGGCGATTGTCGCCGCCATCTGGAATTATCCAGCAATAACCAGGATCTATGAGCTTGCGGCTATTGGTTTCATCAGTAAAGGTCTGCGGAAGTATTACTACTTTCTTACCCTTGTAAGAAGCCAAATGGCCATTATCCCAAACTTCCTGCTTCATTGCATCGCTGTAACGATTATAGTCAGTGGGCTTGAGCATCTTAACAGCAAACTCCTCAAGGCAGTAAATTGTAGGAGTGCCATAAGCGCTAGCAACCATTATAAGGTGATCCATAAGCTCCTCATTGAAGCCATTAGTCGTACCCTTATTATTGGTAGGAAGTTGATTGATACCATCAACCATTGCCTTAGCAACTTCTTGATATACAAGGTCATCCATGCCTTCCATTACTATAGAAACAAGCTCTGCGAAATCTACGCGGCCATCAAGGAACTCTTCAAAGCCTATCTGCGCAGCGCCACCGATAGCAGAAGTCGGAACTTCAAAGCTCTCAGAGCCGCCAAGCTTGAAGACTTCATAAACACCAGCAAGACCAACGCGAGTAATAAACTGCTTTGCTCTCTGACGAGCGTTTATGCGTCTGCGGAAGAGCGGCTTGTCACCCTGCTTAAAGGTCTTAACCTCAGCAAAAGAGCCATAAGCCAGCTCAACTCTCTTCGGAAGAACATCATTCAGAACTTCCTCAATAACCTCAAAGATAAGGTCTTTATTTTTCTGATATGCGCGATAATCGCAAGCATATTCATTAAACTCCTTACGGAGAGTCTCATTCAAAGCATCATATGAGAAGTCCTGTCCATCATAGCTATAAGCAACGGGAGCAGAACTGTCAGCTTTGGCAACTGTCTTAGCCAAACTAAGCAAATTTTTCTTATCTAACATTATTCTTAACTCCTTTCTTACGCTATGCGTATAATCTTAACAGCCTTCTGACGATCAGGAAGGGTGTATACTTTGCAAACCTGCCACTGCATCTCGCCATCTTCAGCTGCAGCATTCTTCTTCAGGTAGCCATCTTCGCCAACAGTGAGAATATCCTCAAGGGCAAGATTGCCAGCTTCAGCGATAGTATTTGTAGTGAATATATCACCAACATTGGTCTTAAATACTCTCGGAACCATAGTAGTGCCAGTCGGCATCTCCTTCGGACCCGTGTAAGTAGCAACGCCAAACGGAGCCGTAGTAGAATCCGGAATATACTGATCAGCAGGAGTGGTTATCTTAGAATAATCACGTGCCTGACCAGTTTTAAGAGAAGCAGCGTCAATAGGCGAATAAACCTTAGCACCATAGTTCTCTTTAATCATAGCAAAATCAGCATCGCCCTCATAATCATGATAAATCTTTACCTCATTGAAAACGAGCATCCATTCGCCCTTGCCAGTCAAATTAACAAGGCCTTTAGCATAGTCATATTTAACAAACTGACCATTCTCAAGGACTTTAATAGAAGCATCAGCGGGAAGCTGTGCATAAATCTGTCCAGTTCTCTGCGCAGAAAGGTGATTCGGCTCTACCTGGCCGTATCCACGCTCTACGAAAAGAGCTTTCTCAGAAAGTCTTGTCTTAGCCATTTATATTTCCTCCTTAAAATTAATTTTCATTTGTAATAGCTCTAACAGCCTTTATCCACTCTGGAGCATTATCAACACCAGAAACCGCATCATTAAGTTCATAAGTTACGGGTTCTGCTTGCGCGGGAGTATCATCAAGGCTGAAATTTACCTTATTACGAACACATAAAATAGAAAGCTTTGCCTCAATATCATTTAAAGAATAAGTGTCTATGTTATCAATAACATCTTTCTTATCTTCATCAGAAAGCATATAGAAGCTCTTTATCATATCTTCTTTTTCTTTCTTCTCTATATTCGCCTTAAACTCAGTCAAAGTAGCGTTATCGGCTTTAAGATTTTCAAAAGCCAACTATAAATCCTTCATCTGGTTTTCAAGGTCAGAATATTTATTTTGAAGCTCTACATATTCTGGGATTTCTTCCAAATTGTATTGAACAGGTTCGACCGCAGGCTCTGCAACGGGCGCTTCCGGTTCAGCAGCAACTGGCTCTTCTGTTACAGGTTCTACCGCAACTGGCTCTTCAGGAGCTATTACCGGCTCTTCTGTTACAGGAGTATTGTTTTCATCCATTTGTGCTCCTCCTTCATTAAGAATATTTTTTATTTCAGTCATCATAGAAAATAACTTTGTTTTAAAGTCATCTTCAAATGCAAACTCAATTTTAGGAGCAGTTATGTTTGCACCTTCAAAACAAGGCTCTACATTTTCACCTAAAATACAAAGTTTTGAAATGATTGCTTCATTAATTATGAAAAATTGGTTGTTGCCATTTATATCTTTTGTCCAAGTGCCAGTAGTTAAATTTTTATCCAATTCCATTGATTGATTATTACCTTGTTCAAGAACTCTTTGACACTCAGGGAACTGCCCCGTCCAGAGCCATCCTTCGGTTACAAGATATTCTCTTTGCACACCATCTTTATCAAGGAAAAATTGAAACCAAACTTTTGCATTAAGGTCTACAAAACCATATGGAACAGTATCTGCCTTAATTTGAAACTTGCCGTCTCTAATTTCAATTATTTGATTATGACGGTCAAAATCCGCAGCTTCTTCATTCCAATGGCCGACTATGGGGGAACCAGGCAAGCTATTCGCCATTTCACGCGCAGTATCTTTTGTAATGATACTCTTATTGCGGTTAGCGGAATCGCCCACCCAGCAAACCTTAATCTAGCATTTGGATATTAAAGGATTAAAAGGAACAATGTTTATAAATTCAATATTCTGCATTATTCTTTACTCTCCTTTCCCATAGCTTCTCTATTAGCTATAGTTTTATCTGATTTTTCTTCATTAGATTTTTCTTTCCTACCTGTAGTTTCTTGATTATTGTCGGAACTAGAATTATTATCTTTGCCCAAAACTGCATCACTATTCATAACTGAAGATACTAAAGGCGGTATCATAATCTCGTGAAGTTTTAAAATCTCATTTTCAAAGTGACAAGAATTAAGAATAAAGCTTTGTGATTGCCCAAGCGCAATTTGCGGCAGCATTTTTGAAAAGCCCATCTAACACTGTTCTTTATACATCTTAGATAAATCTCTATAATTATATTGGGTTGTTTCTAACATATATAATCTAAATTTCCATTTCTTCGGATTAGAAGTAATTAATTGAGACACCTAATCATAAAAAGCACTAAATTGTAAGAGTAGGTTTCGGCACATTGCCTCATCATTTAATATTGAATTTGTAGTGGCTATATTTCCGCTAGCATTAAAAAGATTTTGAGTAGTACCAAATGCATTATACAAGCTGCGCTCTACTCGCTCTAATTCATCAGAGCTAGTTGCAGTTTTATCATCGGCCACATCTATACTATCTACATCGGCAAAAGTAGTTAATACATCCATTCCAATCGTGTTTGAAAGCATCATAACCGCATTGCGATGTATATCTTGAGCTTCATCTAAATCAAATATTAAATCACCATTTTTATCAAGGGGTAATTTTTGAACCAAGATTTTTAAAAGTTTTTGCATTTGTTTGCGGCGATCGAGGTCTTGAGCAGCATCAAGGTCAAGTAGCGCAGGAATCGCGCTAGCAAAAAGCGGAACATCGCCATTGCCGAAATCAAATTTAATCGCTGAACCTTTTTCTAAAGCATACCAAGAACCAGCGCCATCGCCCATATAATCTGGCTTTAATTTACCATTTTTATAAAGCACATATCCTTTTTGAATATCTTCTGGAAACATCTCCAAAACGCGCAAACGATATTGAGAATCCGCAAAATTATCATCAAAAAACTTCATATTTAATTCTATTATTGGGGTATTGCCGACTTTATACCTCGAACGGCAATAATTTGCTGGTAAGTCTTGAAGAACAATTCCAGATGAACTAGGAATTATACACCCATAATATGCACCATCTTTAATTACAGTTAAAGCCATATCCATACAATTCTTCTTAATATAAGAATTATCTAAAAAAGTTAAAGCTTTATTAAACTCTTTAGTTACTTTTGTTGTATTTACTGTGTCTAAATCGGCAATCTCTGGTACAATATACCAATCATACCTATACATTTGGGCAAAGTAGTTACAAATGCGGAAATAAATACCAGATGTACGATAGAAAAAATTAGATATTGCTCTAAGCTCTTTTATATTGCGGTCCGCCAAAGCTTTAAGCACAACTTGCTTATTAGCATAATTTTTATTAGTCTCTTTTAAGGCGTTTAAGTCTAAAGCTATATCTTCATAGGTTTTATTACTAACTCTCATTTTTCCAAAGTCAAAGCCAAAACCTTTTTCGTGTATTTTTTCTTGTTCCAAAATTATCCACACCTCCTTTTATTAATAGCCAACTTTACTCATTATATAATCGTAACTGATTAAATTCTCTTCTGTGTATGGAATTTCTAGCAATTTTATATTATGCAAAGCGCAATAGCGACGTTTTTTATTATCATTATATTGCTATTGATAAAAACCTCGCTTGCCGCCAAACTTTGAGCTGGGTTGATAATGCTATCGGCCTTGATATTCTATTAAGAAATCTAAATTGCCGTCATCATCAAAAATAGCAAAGTCAAAACGCAGTGCTCGGCCATTAGAAGAATTAAGGCCGGGTATGACATACTCTTCTTTAAAGTTTAATTCAGCTTCTTCTAATATTTCGTGTATTCTTATTTCTCCACGACTACTAAGCATATTATACCCTCCTTATTAATTCATAAACATCCACTGAGAAAAGTCTCTCTTTCCTCGTTTGCGCTTTGAGTCTTCTTCTTGCTTTATATAATAAATTGCATATTCTAATGAAGAAAATTTATCTTTACCAATTCTTTTATTGGCTTGTTTAAGAATAATATTAACGCCTTCGTTCTCTTCACGAAGATTCATTAATTCTTCTTTTAAAATGGAAGTTAAGACAAACGGTTTTAAGTATTCTGCCCTTTTTTCTGGAGTCATTCCTTGCCCCATCTTAGTTCCTAATAGTTTTTCTTGTGCAGCCCGCTCATCTATAAGGAACCGCAATTTTCCAGATGTTAGTTGAGACTGTACGGCGGTATGTGCTTCGGTATTTATTGGCGCATTAGCTTTCATTGCATAGATAGCATCTAATTCGCAGTCTGGAGTGCGGAACTTTTTATAGAAGCCATCTGGATCATTTTCTACTCCAAATGCAGGTAAGGTTGTTCCATCATCAAGTAGAGTAGTTTTTACCATATAATCTAACAAACCAGCACCCAATCCATTAGCATCTAACACAATTCTACGAGCGTGATATTTATAATAAAGTTTCTTAATTGCTATTGCTTGGTCTTCAAAATGGTCATCATTTAAATCATATATATTAACTATATTTTTAATTGCTGGACCTTCTACTTGCGGAGTTACCTTAACTACTGTAATTACAGTTTGGCAGCCTTTACGCCCTACGTCGACGCCAAGGATATAATAAGCATTTGCCGCACTTCGTTTTGAGTATTCATACTCTGGCGCAAGGAGCTTTCGGCACCGGTCAAATTTCTCACCATCGAAGAAGGCATCCTCCACAGTGCCAGTCCAAATACTTTCATACTCTCGCCCAAAGGACGCCGCATTGAAGGTTGTATCATTCTTCAGGTCTTGAATAAAGGTTTTGGGCTAAAGGCCCATGATAACAGGTCATTATTTATATTAAATAAGATTTATTGGACTATATCATCTTCTAAAAATTTTTAGAAGCAAGGCGCTTCGATCAGTGATTAAGTCTGATCTACTTGGGTTACATTCATCACCCATTAGTCTCTACACCTTCTCTTAAAAGAGCTTGGCACGGGATAAAGTTTACTCTCTTCCCCCGTTAGCCGCTTTTGCGACACCTGTTAATCAAACAGTTCACCTTGTTTTAGGCGCACACCTGTAATTTTATGCGCCAGCTGCCTCCCATGATAATAGCATCGCCTTTTGTGACCATCCGCACTAAAAGCTGTATTAATTTATCATAAGAATATGTGTTCTTGTAGCCTGATGTGGTTATATAAATTTGTGCTTGATTAATAGCCTCTTCCTCATGGACTGATCCGTCCGCGCATCGTCTAGACACGTTCATGGTAGGGACTACTACCTCTTGAAGCATTTTCTAGTCAACGCCCACACACTCTTCTATCAGGCCAGAGTGAAAACGCAACCCTCTAGACCGTTCTGTCGCGGCAAGGTTTTGAATAGTAGAACCATTTTTAAATTTATATACAACAAAGTCTTTACCAACCTTTGTTTCGCCACGCGTCCAATCTATTTCACGAGAAAAAGCCGGTATCTTTTGGCAAATATCATCTATCTTTTCACTAAGAATTTGCGCAGCTTGCTATTTGCCGCCCGCAGTTGAGAAGAGTTTTGCGCCAGGGTATAGGATTGCGCGCAGCATTAGTATCATAACTGCTAAAAATGATTTACTCCAAGCCCGAGGGAAAGTGCCATAAACATATTTATAGCGCATAGCCGCACGAAGAAATAGCCTTTGATAAAAGAAGAGATGAAATGTGATTTTTTTATTAGAGTCTCCGCCAGTCTGCATAAAATCAATCATTAAGTCGGGATACTCTCTCCAAAAGGCGAAGTACTGGCGGAGAATAGGCTTTACCGCATTAATTCTTTCTTCGGAAATACCAATTTTCTTTTGGTTTTTATCAAGAGAAAGGTTCATTAAATCTTGCAGAGCCATTATTCATCACTCCCCGCAAGCTATTCTTCTTGGAAATCTTTAAATTCTGAATAATCGGCTTCTTCAAAAGCAGGTTTATCATAATCAAACATTTCATTTTCATTATCTTCATCGCCCTTTTTAGCCGCGGCCGCAATTCTAGCTTCTTCTTCGTTCATCTGGACCACTGCTCGTTCCATCATTGTGGTTAGATTGCTTTCGTTTGTAACTAGGTTTGCTGTATACCTTTCAAGGTCTTGCAGCAATCGGTCAGCTTTATCTTGCGGGCCATCAGAGTAGTATTTAGGAATAAACCCATCCATTTCGCAAATCCGCACTAATTCGCCAATAGAGTCAATACCTTCATTTTCTTCGGTCTTGTTTTGTGCGGCTGTCCACTTACCAGCCTTCATATAATCATTATACATCTTGGAAGCCTTTTGGGCTCCTTCAATCAATTATGTTGCGAATAGAATCGTTACTTCTATCCTTCTATATATTTCTATATAGTTCAGACTATATCATCTTTGTTCTCTTTTTCGAGCCACTTGGCCCTACTCCCTTCCGGGATAGTCGTTGAACTTTTTAATTTTTAAATTTCCAATAATATCCTTTTGTTGAATATCCTTTTTTAATATTTCTGGAGATATTCGTAAAACCAGTTTTTCTTTGAGCTTCCGCAATAGAAGGAAATTCATCTATAACATTTCCATCTTTGTCAAGCATTAATATTGCTTTTGAACTATGATGGGTTTTTGTTATATATTCTGCATGATAATTATTTTCTTGATAAGTCACGCATTCTAAATTTGATAATAAATTATTTGTTTTATCTCCATCTATATGATTAATTACTTTATTTGTTAAATCTTGCTCAGGATAAAAAGCTTTATATTCTAACCTATGAACTTGAAAAGTTTTTCCTTTATTATTTTTATATAAAGCCGCATGAGGGTATCCGTTATTATCTAAAGGAGTCTTTTTTAATGTTTTTGTTTGCTAATTAAGAATTCGTCCATGATCAGAAATTAAATAAGTAGAATATCCATCTATTGGTTTCCAATGTTCTCCAATAATAATGCTATCTTTTAAATAAATTGGGGTTTGGTCATTATTTATTGCTAATCCAGTTTCATGGGCGTGCAGACTATTTTCTTTAGCTGTTGCCCATTCTAAGTTAGAAACATTAAAATTATGAGTATCTCCATCAATGTGATTAACATAGGGCTTATTTTCTGGATTTGGAATAAAAGCAATAGCAACCATTCTATGAACTTTTATCTTTTTACTTTTTCCATTTAAGGTTAAGTTATAAGTTGGATATTTTAATGACATTTGAGGAGTTAAAAACTTATGAGATTTATTGCTATAACAACGTCCATCTTCAAAGATTATATAATCGCTATTTAAAAACTGTGCTTGTTTCATATTTTTTCTCCTTTCTTATTTTTTTGGAAATTTTAAAATTAACTTAGCTGCTGATTGCCCAATCCTAATACTTTTCAAACCTTCTAGCTTATCACTAATAAGCGATTTCTATGTGGTAATTAGGCTCTAAGGGGGTCCCAGCATTTTAAAGAATTTTACGGGGACCTTGAAGTTAATCCCCTATATCTAGCAATTGGTTGGCTTTAAGCGAGCTTTTGCACGCAAGCTTCAGAGTATTTATATCTCCTGCCGATTGAATATCGTAAGATTGGAGCATCTGCTGGTAGAGTTCCTCCAACCGCACCCATTCATCGGGGCGATAAGCCTTTCCCCATTTTATACAAAGATACTTGCGATCTTCATCAGTTAAGTCAGAGATAAGTGAATCTTCTATTTCCTAACCAAATGTAGAAGAAACTTGCGGTTCTTCGGTTTCTGGAGGAGGCGGAGCTGGTGCGTTTTCATAAACCGCCATTCTAGCAGTTTCCGCGATTTGCTAGGGAGTGCATCCTGAGCGCTTCATTGCTTGTTCTATTTTATATTGTTCTTGTTCTTGTACGAATTGCGTATCTGCCCAACGATAATCTTTATATTGTTTTAGTTTCATCTTTGAGAGATAGCGGCCAAGAATTGAAAGCCCAGTTAGCTTTGATTTATCTTTGCCGTAAGTATCTAAGAGGTTGTCCCAGGCATATACACTATACGGCACATCAAGTTCTTGAAGTATCCAAAGGTAGGTATCTGGATTCCAGTTGTCAATGTGCATTGTAATACACTTTTTGCATTGGTGGAGCTTGCCGCCTTCAGGATACTTCTCAAGATTGTTTGAAGTGTAAAAATTGTCTGCCGCCATAGTTTTATGGCATTTTTCGCAGTAATATTGATTTGTGTCTTTCGGCATCTATTATTTCTCCTTTCTATTTCGGCAATCTTTACAAAGGCTATAGTAGCCGTCTTTGCTGGTAGTATTTTTTGAGAAATAACGATTGTTGGCTAATTTAATTTGTCCACAGCGAGAACATTTTTTATATTCTCCTTTTTCTGCGGTGAAATACCAGTAGTCGAGGAATTCTTCCTAGGCTTGTTGCGCGATTAGTTTGGGGATTTTGTTTCGCCAAAGGCTAGAGATATATTCAAGAGAGTGACAAAGACCGAACTCTTGCTATAGCCGCATTTGGATTTCAGAATTTTGAAGCCCATCTACTTTGTATTCTACTAAGCGTTCGTAGTAAGGGTACGCAGCTAGAGCGGTAGACGCGACTGCGTCGAACGACTCTAGCAAGTACCAAGTGTCAGAGATAAAGTTGCCGTCGCCGCTGGCTTTTAGCTTCGAGTAGTTGCAGAGTATGGCAGAACAAACCTTGGGGTCAAGGAGAGAAACGCCAGAGTAGTAGATTTCGCCATCGCGCACTTCTTCGATTGAGTCTAGGGGTATGGGGTGAGAGGCTCTAGAAGCGTGGGTTGTGATTGTGGGTTTGCGGAAAGCGTTTTTCAGCACATATTGATCTTTGCTAAGTTCTATGATTGCGGTTTTCGCAATATAAGCTTCACGACCTTTGAGAGTGGGGAGAAGCTTTTGGTAATGGGCAATAGCTTCGCGCACTTGTTTGAGATGGGGGATTTCTTCTATATCTTCAGGGGTTATTCGCACTTTATGGCGGAAGATTTGGTTTTTATCATTAGTGAGAAGGTTGTAGATACCATCTTCACCGTTTTCAAATTGAGAGATAAGCCCCTCAAAGCTAGTTTCACGTTTATTTATAGTTGAAAGGCGATTTTCTGTAAGTATTTTGCGTTGTTTGCGCTCAGCGCGTTCTGAAGGCTGGGCTAGGTAGTCGGAGAGAACTTCTAGATAGCGGGGAGAGGGGTTAGGGTCTTCGGCTAGAAGTTGGTTGACTAGAGCTAAGCGGTCTTCAGTGGATTGTAGGGAATAATCAAGTTTCATTTATTCGCCTCCTTTAATAAAATCAAAAGGTTTTACCTTTTGATTTTATTATACGAAAAATTTTTGGAAAAGGCAAGAAAAAGCTGGGGGTAAGGAAGAGGGGGTTGGTTGGGGGCGTAGAGGAAAAATTAGGGAGAGGGAGAGAAGAGGGGAGTGGGGATGTGATACCGAAATGGGAGAGGATTTGGTGGGGGAATTGGCGTGAGAAAGCTGATTTGTGAAAACTGCACAAAATTCTCCCGAAAGCTATGCCCCCTCTTGTGCAATCCTACAAAGTGAAAAAATTCTTTAAAAAATGCTTGACTTTTTGCTTGCTATGCTTTAAAATAGAAAATGTCAAGAGGGCGCGGGAGTGAAACCGCTCAAGACAAAAATTTTTTCAAGTTTTTAAAAAAAAGACTTGACAAATCAAAATCGTTGTGATACAATAAAGAAAACGGAGGTGAACAATGAAATGAAAAAATATACTTTTGTAAACCTTGCTAAGGCGAATGTACAAGATATTTGTTTACAGTGGGAAAACCGCAATGTGATAGATGTTGCATGGTTTGAGGATTTCGCTATAATCATTAGTGAATAATTACATACGCTTGCCGTGGGCGGTCAATCACGGCAAATATTTAATTGATTGGAGTACATAAAAATGACTAATAATCAAGTTATCAAAGAATATGCAAAAAATAAGCTTTTAGCGGAGCAAGCACAAAACCGTTGCAAGGAATTGCAACCGCTATTATATGATATAATGGTAGCTGAGGGCACTCAGGATATAGGTAAAAAAACTTATTCAGTCGAAACGGCAGGTTATAAAGTCTCTATGACAGAGAGCAATAGCGCCGTAGTAATAGACTATAAAGCAATAGCTTTAAACGCTTTAGGTGTGGATGAAAAAGAGTTAAAAGCCTATGCCGAAAAGCACGGTTTTACTACTACACGCAAGGGCGCTATAACATTCAGAGCCAGCGAAAAAGAATAAAGGGAGGTATAACAATGAAACACTATAAACTTACAATACAATTCACCAAAACCGACACATGGAGCATAGACTTTTACGGGTTTAATGTATATGATGCTTTAAAGCGTCGCAACATAGATAACTTTATTAAATGGATTGTAGAACATCCGCAAAAATGCAAGGTTGAGGTTATAGACTGAGGGGCTTTAAGCCCCTCCGCTATGGAGGGATAATATAATGCAAAAAGCAATTGTTACCATACTGGGAATTATAGTTATAGGCTTATTATGCACTTATGAAAGTACCTATACACGGCAAGCGACTGTTACCAAATGTGAAAATAGTATAGTGTATTGCATAGATAAACAGGGCAATATATGGAGTTATGAGGGCAATGCGGTTGAGGGGCAAGCGGTAATTCTTATAATGTATACTAATCATACCGATACAATAACAGATGATATTATAAAAGGAGTAAAAGCAAGATGAATAATAAGTATATTATAAAATGGTTTGATGGTCAATTAATATGGATACAGCACGAGGCTGATAGGCTAAAATATCCTCTTGATGATGATATAGGCTATCAACAGGTATGTGCACGACTTGCCGATATAGAGTTTAATTTTATTGAACCCGATGGACTGGACTGGGCGAACATAGGATATGTTTTAGGTTGTGTCCGTGGCAAGCTGGAAAACTTTAAAGAGGGACTATAAAGTCCCTCTTGACAAAATAAAAATCATATGGTATAATAATAGTATAAATTATAGGAGGTACATACCAAATGAAGAATTGTAAAAAAGGTGATATTTATTATGTGGATTTTGACCCCGTGTTAGGGTCAGAACAAGGCGGTACACGCCCCGCGCTCATTATTCAAAATGACAAGGGCAATGAACATTCTCCCTGTACAATTGTTGCGATTATAACAAGTCGGAGTAATAAGGCAAGAATCCCCACGCATATAGATTTACCCGCAACCGCTCTAAATGGTCTATCAAAAGACAGTATGATTGAGTTAGAGCAAATCCGCACAATAGACAAAAAGCGTTTAAAGTGGCGTTGTGGGCGAATAGGTAAGGCAACACAAATGCAAGTAGATAAGGCATTAAAAATATCTTTACATTTGGAGGACGAGTAAATGACTGTTAAAGAGTTATATGAAATAGCTTGCATAAATGGATATGAAAATGCTGATATAGGCTTAACCACAAAAGATTTTCAAGATACAGATATTAAAAAGCAAGATTTAAAATTCGGCATTGTTTATGCTGATACGCAAGGCTTAAAAATAAAAAATAAATGTTTACGGATATGCGTCAAGAGAGGATGAATAAAATGTATAAAGAGATAAAAGAGCTTTACGAATATTGCAAGGGATTAAAAATCCCTTGCAAGTTAGAACCGCTATTTGATGGACATAAGTTAATATTACCAAATGAAGGGGATTTTATTCAGCATTTCGGCAGCTACAATTCCGCTTGTTGCGTTGAACCTGCTATTGGCTGTGATTTAGATTATACAGCTTGTACTTTATCCGTAGCAAAAAGACTGATTGAGGAATACTATGGACAAAAAGAAAATTAAATCGTATAAGAAATTATCCGCAGAGACTTTACAAGAGCTTTTGCGGATAAGGCGAAAAGGCTATGTGAGTAAAAATAAAAAAGCGTATAACCGCAAACAGAAACATAAGACTGTGCAATATGACTAAAAATATTTTTGTGTAATATATACAAATTCACTTTTGTGCATATTGCACAATTATTTTTTGCCTCCGCGGCTTGCCGCTCCGCCGCCGAACGCGGCGGAGCGATTTTAGCAAATTCGACACTCTGCACAAAAATTTTTTCAAAACCTTGTGCATTTTGACTATTGACTTTTTCCCGAAACTGTGTTATACTATATACAGAAAATCAAGGAGGGGTACATATGATAAATGTACGAACAATTAAAAAGTTAAAAGAAAACGGCGGTTTGACTTTACGCAACGGCAAGCCTATAGTTTACCGCACAGGCTGGCAAGTCGCTACAGAGGGTATAGAGACAACAGATCCAAATGTAGCAATAAAAGCGGTTAGAGCATACGGCGGCAATTGCGGTTTGTGGTACTCTGGCGGCGTGTACTATGTTGATAAAAGCAAGCGCATAAGCACTAAAAAAGAGGCGCTCCGCATAGGTAGAGAGTGTAATCAAATAAGCATTTTGCGTTGGTCAAATATGGGTTTAGCTTATTGCTAAACCCTTGACAAAATCAAAAATATATGTTATAATATATTATCAAATAAAAAGAGAGGTTATTTGCAATGAAAAAATTTACTGTACAGGTAAAAGAATTTGACGGTGATATTTCAACAATAGCAACAGATGATATTATAAAAGTCTATGAGACTTTTATACAGCCCGCAAAACACGCACATATTATAAATAATGAGACGGCGGAGCTTTATGCGGTAAGAGATTGTATAGAGGGAGAATATACTGCCCGCGTAACGCAAGAAATAAGCAATGAGTTTTTACAGTCATTGTATGAGCAATACGAATACGGCAATACGGATTTTGAAATAATGGAGGATTTTGAATAATGCAAGCCACAGGAATTACAAGACGAATAGATGACCTTGGTCGCGTCACTATTCCAAAAGAGATAAGACGAAATATGAATATAAAAGACGGTGACCCGTTGGATATATTCTTAGAGGACGGAATGATATGCTTTAAAAAGCAACAGCAATATGATAATGATAAATTTAAAAAAGCATACCAAATGGCAAAAGCAATTGTTCCTTGCGGGATTGCGATTTTAAATAGCTATGAGGACTATGTTTGCGGCAGTAGCACCCCAGTAAGACCTTATACCTCAGTATATGTTTACGGCGATACAGTTTGTTATATTGCTGGGGCAGATGCCGCTGATTATCCAAATCACAGTAAAGAATTTGCCCTTGCCGCAAAAGTATTATCAGAATTTTTTAAAGAGGACGAATAAGTCCTCTTTTCTTTTTACCTTGCATTTTCAGCGAGCCGCTACCGCTTGTGGCGGCTCGATTTTGGGATATTCAGCACTTTCAACAAAAACCGCAAGAAAAATCGAAAAAACCTTGTACAACATTTTCTCCCAAAACTCTTGACATTTGGTGCAGTTTGTGGTATACTAAAGACACTGAAAGAGAGGTAATAAAAAATGAATGGTATTACTATTAAACAGCTTTATGAAATGGCAAAAGAAAAAGGGTATGAAAATGCAATAATCGGAATACTACACTCTGATGAATTGCTTATTGATTGTCCGCGTTGTGGGGAAGAAATGACCGAAGAGATTGAATATGCTGAGGAAGTGCACCAGCGTGATATAGAGTTTGGTGGATACTTTACCAGTACAGGCGAACGGCTCAGCGATTGCATTTGGTTGAATACTCATCCAGTTTAAAAAAATGCTTGACAAATAGTGCTGAATGTGTTATAATAATACTTGTCAAGAGGGGATACGCTCTGGAGCTGATACAGAAACCAAAGGCGCCAATGGACGAACAGAAACGAGGCAAAGGAAAGACAATTCAAAAAATTTTTTAGAAAATTCTAAAAAACCTCTTGACAAATACATACTTATGTGTTATAATAAGTATATCAAATAAAGAGAGGATTTTAAAATGCAAATACAAAAAATCTTAACAGTTACTACAGAGGAAAAGAAAAAGTTACAAGATTCGATGATACCTCTAAAAAACTTGATAACAGGCACAGGAAAAAAGTTTTGTGATGATATGATGTGTTCTGAATGTCCATTTCATAATAAAAGCTATTGCTGTCCGATAGATACTTTTAATTCTAACTTTATGATAGAAGATCTTGAAGAATTTATCAATCAATTAACAATCGTTGAGGAGGACTAAACAATGACCGCAATTTTAATCTTTATAATCGCAACTATAATCAATGTAACGCTTTCCACAATCCGCTCCCTATGTATTATTAAAGGCGGAAAGTGGCTGTCCGCAACTACCAATGCAATATGCTATGGCTTTTATCCGCTTATAGTTATGCTAACTGCAAAAGGCACAGTGGCTATATGCGTCAATATGGCAATAACCGCAATAGTCAATTTCATTTGCGTTTGGATTATTAAACTTGTAGAAGAAAAAGCAAGGAAAGACAAACTTTGGCTTGTCAAGTGTACTATACCAAATGAAATGGCAGAAGATATGTATGAGGCTTTAGAATTATCAAATATACCTTATACAGATATACCTGTTCGAGATTATATTGTCTTTGATACTTATTGTACTACACAAGAAGAAACCCAAATGGTAAAGGAATTTTGCATTGCCGCAGGTGGTAAAATGTTTGCTACGGAAAATAAGTTATAAAGAGCCTTTAAAAGGCTCTTTTCTTTTGCCCTGTCAACTTGCCGGCTCGCTACCGGGCGCAGCGAGCCGATTTTTGCATTTTCAGCACTTTGCACAAATTTTTCGCCAAAAAACCGCAATTCTTCTACACCTAACTTTTCCCGAAACACTTGACAAATTGCTTGACTTGTAGTATAATTATACTTGTCAAGAGGACAGAGAAACGGACAGATAAACAAAGCGATTTATCAAAACAAAATTTCAAAAAACTCTTGACAAACTCCACCAAATGTGGTATAATAAAGACAGTCAAAGAGCTGATTAAAATTTTCTATGGTGCGCAACATAAAAAATATTTAAAAAAGTTCTTGACAAATACCGCAAAGTGTGGTATAATAAAGATAGTCCGAAAGGGCAAAGAAATTTGAAAGGAATTGATGAAAACTATGTCAAACAAAAAAACTTTACAGGACAAATTTGCAGAGGTTAAGGCTTTCCTTGAGGAGTACGGTGCAAGCGAGGAAATGATAGCATTTATCGTAGACCGTGCGGAAAAGGCAGACCGCAAGAGCGAAAACCGCAAGCCGTCCGCTACGCAGGTAGCAAATGCCGCTTTGTCGGAGCGTGTATATGGGTTCCTTAAAGATAGCGGTAAAAAGTTGCAGGTTAAGCAGATGATTAAGGAAATCCCTGCTTTTGCGGAAATCGAAAACTGCACCACTCAAAAAGCAAGTGCAATAGTGCGTGGCTTGCTGAAAGATGGCAAGGTCGAGCGTGTAGAGGAAAAGGGCGTAGCTTACTTCTACGCAATCTAAAGGCAAGGGGGCTTTTAGCCCCCCTCCAAATGGAGGGATAGAATGACCGAACAAGATAAGCGTATAGACGAAATCGTTGACAGCTTGGGGTGTAGTATCGCTGAGGCAATGGATATTTTAAAGGCTGATAAAGCTATTGATAAAGGCGAGCGTATGGAGTTTGACCTCCCTCCCGAGCAGGAAAAAATGGCGAAAAAGTATTGTAATGTGCGAGAGCATAAGAAACCCGTAGCGTATAACTGGAATAAGCGACAGCGCAAAGAGAATGTCACTAAAAAAGGCATTATACAAGAGTTATTCGACTTTTTACAGTCGCAAGGGTATGCCGACTTGGCTATAACAAATGCGGAACGGCAGATAGCGTTTTCCGTAGGCGAGGATAAGTTCGAGTTGACACTGGTACAAAAGCGCAAGCCGAAGAAGTAAAGGGGGCTTTAGCCCCCAATACATAGAACGGCAATAAGCTGTTCTAAAATAAAGAGAGGAAAATGATAAGAAATGAGAATTGTAGTATTTGACACGGAGACAACTTCACTGGAAAAGCCTTTTGTATATAACATAGGTTATGTTATATATGATACGGACGAAGACCGCAGGCTGATTGCCCATGACTTTGTGGTTGAGCAGATATGGCACAATAGAGAATTGTTCACTACCGCTTATTACGCCGATAAGCGAGAGGGTTATGTGGCGGATATGAGGGCGCGCAAAGTCAAAATGGAAAAGCTCGGTTATATCACCCAGTTTATGGCGAGAGAGTTTAAAGAGTTTGAGGTTGAAGCCGCTTTTGCTTATAACAGTCCATTTGATGATAAAGTATTCAAGTATAATTGTGATTGGTTTAAAATCATAAATCCGTTTGATAATATTCCGATATACGATATACGAGGATATGTATTCCGCAAAATAGCTTATACCAATGAGTACAAAGAGTTTTGCGACAAACACGAATACTTCACCGATAGCGGAAACTATTCAACAACCGCAGAAGTTGTTTATAGGTTCTTAACGCAAAACACCAACTTTATAGAAGACCATACGGCTTTGAGCGATAGCCGTATAGAATTAGATATTTTGCGGGAGTGCGTACGCCGTGGGTGCGAGTGGGCGAAAGAATATAAAACTTACAGAAGTGTTCAGCGCATTGTAAATAAGCGATTAGAATTGACAGATGCAGACGGCATAAAACATAATTTTCCTTATAATAAAATTACAGTATATGCCGAAAAGGATAACCGCAAGCGCATTGTATTAAAGAATTTGGATAGAGCTTAACGGCTCTATCCTACCAAATGGGAGAGTACATTATGAACAAAGCGATTTATATAGACATGGACGGAACTATTGCCTCTCTTTATGGCGTACAGGGGTGGCTTGATATGTTAATAGCAGAAGACCCCACCCCTTACGCTATTGCCGAACCGCTTGTAAATATGAGCAGTTTAGCGAGGTTACTCCACAAAGCACAGCGCAATGGATACCACATCGGCATTATCAGTTGGTTGAGCAAGAACGGTTCAGAACAATATAACCAAATGGTAACAGATACTAAAATACAGTGGTTGCGGAAACACTTACCCAGTGTCATTTGGGATGAAATAAAAATTGTCCCTTACGGCACACCTAAAAGTCAAGCAGTGGACAAAGCAAATGCCGCTTATCTCTTTGATGATGAAGACCGCAACCAAATGGAATGGAATAATGTGGGCGAAAGCTTTTACCCCGATATTCTTTTGGAGGTATTAAAAGAATTATGTTGATTGAATTTGGTGATAGAGTTGAATTGATAGAGTTTGCCGATAAGGCAAGCGCCGAGCAGTGGGTACAGCAAGTTGAAAGGTTTTGTGATGTAAAGGGAATTAAATAGTCCTCTCTTTTAGGCGGTAGTTAGAAATGGCTATCGCCTTTTTTGCTTTTATTAAAAATTTTTCGTATAATATATGTAGAAAAGCAAAATAAAGGAGGAAATGTTGTGGCTATTGAGTTGGTGCAGGCGTTAATTACTATTGTAAAATATTGCGCGACCTGCGAAAACTGTGCTGAATGTCAATTAAAAGACTATTGCGGTAAGACCTTCCAGAGCTATTGATTTCTGGCCGACTTGTGGACGACCGTCCAAAGTCGATTTTCCACCAACCAGCCCTCTACAACATTTTTCTAGCGCATAGCGCAAACCTCCCCCTATAGCGCTTTTCCCGAAACATATAGCGAAAACTTTCCATTCTCTCAAAATGATTTTTCTGCTTTTTAAGACAGCTTTTCACTTCGTGAGAGGGAAGTTTTTACTATAGGGCGAACAAGTATTCATCATAGCGTTTTTAAAAAGAAAAAACGAGGCGGATTTTGCAGCCGCTTTATTTTTTAAAACTTTGGGCAAACGTTTACATTTTCACTTTCCTTAAATTCATATATCTACGAAAGGAGTGCTCCAAATGGAAAAAGAACTTAAAACAAAAACTTTAGCAGTAAGAGTTACTTCACAAGAAAAAGAACTTATTAGAGAAAAAGCAGCAGAGCAAGAATTAACAGTATCTATGTATATATACAATATATTATTTAATAAAGGAGACAAACCAAATGAAGAAAACTAAAGCTGTTTTTAACCAGCGCATAGCAACCAAGCTAGTTCAAAAGGGGTTTGAAATTTGCGATACTGCTATAAATCGCGCAAATCCAAAATATTTAGTATTCTATTTTGAGTTAACCCCAGAGTTGCTCATAGCTTTAGAAGAGGCTAAAGCAGAGCTATAATAAATCAAAAGGAGACAAAAGAAATGAAAGAAAATATATAGAAAGGAGCTTACCAAGTGGATGAAACAAGAGGAAATCATAACCAAGCTCCTACATTAGTGTTTAAAGGAAGTAAAGAAAACGGCTCTCAAAAGCCATTTTATCAAATACCGCAAGAACTGGCTGATATTATATTTGCTAACTTTTCGCGCAAGCCAGCTGCGTTACGGCTAATGCTAGTTTTAGCAGGCACTAAGCCAGGGTTTGGAGTGTCTGAAAAATGGGTCCTTGACCGTACAAAAATGGACCATTCAACTTATATTAAAACAAGAAAACAGTTAGTAGATGATGAGTGGCTACTTCTAGAAGATAAGAAAATAATCATTAACTTTGATAAGATATACGGAAGAAGTGTTGAGCCAACACCCCAAAAGAATTGTAGTAGTGAGTCAACACTTCAAAAAGATAGCGATTTAATTGAGGGACGTGAGTCAACACCCCAAATAGACGTGAGTCAACACCCCAATTCCACTTCAGTCAACACCCCAAAAGGGCGTGAGTCAACACCCATAATATATAATATAATAGATAATAAAATAAATAAAGATATAATAGATAACTCCTTGGAGATAACCCAACAGCAGTTCTCCATCTTAGCCAAACCCCAATCTATAGGAGAAGATGAAGAGTGGCAATATGTGGCGAATGGGAATAAAACATTTAAGATAAAGAAGGGAGTTAGCGCTGCTTTATTTTTTTAAAAAATAGGTAGACTTGGGTCAAATGTATTAAATTTTACCTTTCTACTTTTCAATATATATCAAAGGAGCTGAACCAAATGTCAAAAGAGTTAAAAACAAAAGGCGCTAAGGCCGCTTTTACCGAAAGCGAATATAGCGCAATGTTACGATTTTGCGAAGAGAATGATGAAACTCTTTCTTCTTTAATTCGCAAAGCAGTTAAATCTTATATTAAGGAGAATACCAAATGAAAGAATACATTATTTATACGCCGTGGCTAGCCTATGCGTTGCGCAAAGCGGGCTTCCGCATTCTTCATACTGGGATAAATCCGCATAAACCGCATCTAGATACTTGGTATTTTGAAGACACTCCTGAATTACAAGCTGCTATTACTAAAATAACTAGCAGAAAATCAAAGTAAAGGAGTAAACCATTATGCCAAAAGAAAAACTAAAAGAGGCAGACTGCTTCTTAAAAGTGCCGAAGTTGCTGTTTAAACAAGGTATGTCACCAGCAGAAATATTAATAGTATCTCAAATATTAGAATTTACAAGTAAGGGCTTGCCTTGCTATTTAACAGATGCCGAGCTAGCCTTGAATATCGGAGCTAGTGAAAGCACAATATCTAGAACTATAAGAGATCTAGCGAACCGTGGGATTGTTGAGCGAGAAACTAAAATGATTAATGGAAAAAGAGTGCGGACTCTAAAAGCTGATACCAGCAATTTGACTCCAAGGGAAGTTAGGAAAAAATTAGACCATACAGTCAATTTGACTGTTCCATCCAAGCAAATTGACGGTACCATACAGTCAAATTGCCGGTACCCTTCCCAGCAAATTGACAGAATAAAAGATAATATAAAAGATAAGGAAGAAGATAATTCAATAGATAAGAACGAATCTCCCAAAAAACTGGGTGGTACAAAAGATTTAATCCTAGTAGAAAACCAAATGGTCTCCGCAGAAACGGGAGAGGTTGTTACTTCTCTTCCGCAGGTCGTTCCGCATCTAGATAGCTTTAACCGCAATCAATTCCTCTTTATTGCTTCTCATTTGGATGCTAAGAGAGGCGCAGCCATAGGGCAAGGAGATTATTTTGATTGGGACAGCGGATTGCAGATCTATAGTGGCGATAAGGTTATAGAATTAAAATATAAAAAAGAAAAATTTAGATTTTAAATTCAAATTTAAAGACCAATTTTTTAAATGTTTTCAGACCAAAATTCGCGGAAAACTTAGACCAATTTTTAAGTATTACTTCAGACCAATTTCTAAGTGGAGTGTTTGGGCGTAGTCCGCAAGCGGCCTACACCCTCAAGCGCTGCGGCGCAGGAGAGCCAAATGGAAAAGGTAAAAGTAGGGAGAAGGAGAAGGTTTGCATTTTATAAAAATATATGTTATAATAAAAGTAGATATTCTTCGGCGGCAGCCGCTCCTTCTCCCTTAAGCTAGCCATAGCCTTCTTTAGCGGGAAACCGCCGTTTCTAGGGGAGAGCGTTAGCTCTCTCCATTTGGTTTTGCCGGGCCGCGCGCGTTCGCCAAGGCCCGATTTTTAGAGCAAGCTAGCCTCATAACGTTTTTGCGCGAAAACGACATCATAGGGCGAGTATAGCGTTTCCCGATTTGCTTTTTTATAAAAAATATAGTATAATAAAAGAGAATATTTATACATAATTTTGTAAAATAAAAATTTTTGCTAGCTTTTTTAAATAAAAAGCTAGCTTTTTCTGGTTTTTACAAAGAAAATATGCCTTTTTTAAATATTATAGCATAAAATTTTATAAAAATCAAGTGGTATTTTTAAAGGGTAAAACCCATTTTATTATAACATATTTTTATATAAAAAGCGATTTTTTCAGAAAAATTTTGCTTTATGGAAGAATATACCCTCAATTTTTCCGTTTTATGGAAAGGTACAACCTGATTTTTTGTGGGTATATTCTGCTAAAAGACTTGATTAAAAAATAAGGCGAGGGTAAGGACGAGTAGAAATAGCAATGAGCGGTACAAAACTAGCCAGGGCACGCCTCACTTACTAAAAAGCAAAAAAGAGGAGTTTTCACTCCTCTTTTGTAATTACTTCCCAAGTCCATTCCTTCAAATAGCTTTTTACCTTATTTTTTAATTCTTCTTCCTATTTTTTAGTTAAATATTTTCTCATACTACTATTATAACTAAAAATAGTTCTAACCCCTTCAACGTTCCCATCTGGCTTTAAGCTCTCTATTAGCTCTTTTTCTACTCTTTCATATTCCCACATATTAACCGCTTCTGCGTTAAAAATCTCTTTAATATCTTTTTCTTCTAACAAAATCTCAAAACTAATTTTATCTATATCATAACCTTTCTTATATAGTTTTGCAGGCCCCTTCTCTAAAAAGCCTCTCACATGCTATAACCATCTATCAGAATAATTACTGCTAGAACCAATATAAAATAATTTATTTTCATAAAATATTCCATAAACGCATTGTTTATCTTTTTCAAAATAGTTTGCAACAGGAGCAAAACTACTTTTTTTATCATTTAAAATAAAATTTTTAGATAAATAATGTTTATAATCTCCTTTATACCATTTCCAAAAAACTTCTGGTTTTAATTTAATGCTATTATCTTCTCTAATCTCATAATCTTCTTTAAATAGCTCAATAAAATTAGACCAAATAGTGCTTCCAGTTACTTCAACAGTATCTCCCCAATTTGTAACTATTTTTAATTTCTATTTCTATCCATCTCCTCCTGTAATAGTAAAGCTCATTTTTTCAATTTTTTCTCTGTCTTTTTTTAAAAATTTTTCATATACTTCTTTTGCTGTCATTTTTATTCTCCTTTTTTCCAAGCTCTATCTTCTAATTTAGTTCTTTTTTCTGGATAATATCCTAATTCTTTTATAACTAAATTTACAAATAAATCAAAACTTTCAGAAATATCTAAATTCCCCAATGCTTTTTTCTTTTCTTCTTCATTAATAACCCCTTGCCGATAATCTTCTTCAATGCACATCTATAATTCACTAATTTGCGCATTAGCTTTTGCAGCACAGTCTTGAACTATTTTTTGTTCTTTATCATTTAAAGGACGAGTTCCATCTTCATTAACCCGTACATAAGAACAAGACCCTAGTATTCCTTCGTCGTTAAGGTAATTATGCCCATACATTTTTACTTTTACTCTTTGAGCATAAGACTAAGCGGTTTTCTAAGACACTTGTTGTCGCACTTCAGGATTTTTATAATAAATAGTTGACCCTACTCTAGCACAAGTATCTATTTTATTTTTATATAATTCATTATAAACCTCTCTAGTTTTTGGGTCTACAACTTTACCCCATTCTTTTGGAAATTCTCTTTCCACAGTTTCATAAGCTTTACTATAAGTATCTATTTTTACTTTATCAATAATTAAAGCCTTACCTTCAAAATGATAATCTGCAAAAGCCTTTAAAATATCCAATTTTTTTTCTTTTGTACTTTTACTTGCTTTTGAAAACCCATCTGACGAATTATAACCAAACCATAAAGATAAATCTCGTAAAGTTATTTTTCCTTCTTGCAGTTTCATTTTATCACCACCTTTTTTCCTTAGTTAAAACTTCTTGATTTATGAGGGTATATAAAATATACATACCCTCACAGATGAAGAAGTTTTTTACTTTTAAAGAAGTTTTTTAAATTTTTCTTCTTCTATATTCTATATATTTTATTCGTTTAAAATTTTCTTTCCTTGCCCAATCCTTCCTCTTCGCTTTTCTTCAAAAAATATTATATAATTTATATAGAAAATAAAAAAGGAGACTTTTAAATGCCTATTAAACTTCAAACCCTCGATTCCCACCGCCTCTACTCCACCTTCCTCGACGCTCTTCAGGCTGGTATGAGCGCAGACGATATAGCCAGCATAATCACAGACGCTCTTAACCAAGCTAAAACTTCCTACGAAGCTACTCTCCGCCAGGCCCAGCAAAAGGAAAAAGAAGCTGCCGTAGATTCCCTTCTCTCCGCTCTCCAAGTTTGCGGGACCGCCTTTGAAATCCCCGAGCTAGCCGCAGAGGACTCCGCCACCGCAAAAGATGAATTCATTAACTTTATGGAGGCTATGCGCGACATACTCAGTTTAGCTCCGTCGGCAGACGAAGAAGAAACGGCAGATAGCGATAATATCCTCAGAAGTTTCATATCCTCCCTCCACTAATCCTTTCCATTTGGTTCATAAAAAACCGCTCAAAGAGCGGTTTTTTAATCACCTAAATTTTATAAACCTATTCGATTTTCTATAAAAAATATTATATAATATATACATAAAAGATAAAAGAAAGGAAAATGCCTCGTGTCACAATACGCTAACTTTTATATCCGCCCCTTCGACGACAAACCCTATATCCCAATTGCCGACCACTCTCGCTCCTCTGCCGTCTACCATATATGCGGAGACTCGCTCCCATACTGCGAAGTCAAGCCTCTAACCCAGATGGACCTAACCTCGTTCATCGTTTCTGCTCGCGATGAGCAGCAAGAATGGCGCAACCGCATACACTCCTACGAAGCTCAAAAAGCCTCCATCGCCAATTTCAACAACACCGTAGAAGAAAAGCAAGCCGCAATTGCCGATATTCAACTCTATATCGACGAGTGCTCTGAAGAACTAGCCGCCTACCAAACAGCAGAAGACTTCTTCTACTTCCTTAAAGAGCTTATTCCATTTGGAACAGAAACTCCCTATCTCTACGCAGGAATTGAATGTAATCCAAATGTAAGTGAAGAAGAACCTTAATAAGAAGAAAAGCTACCACTTTTCTTCTTCTTTTATTTTTATAAAAAAATATTATATAATTTATATAGAAAAAAGAGAAAGGAATTGGTATAAATGTCCGTTGCGCCTTCCTATCAAAAATACTCCCTTATAGGAGAGCCTTATACAAAAAATAATAAAGAATATATCCTTATAGACTTCCATGGTCGGCAGAAAGAAGTCCGCTGGTATCAAGAGCCAATGCGCCAAATAAAACCTACTAAAGATATTCTTGGCTTTACCAATGGTTATATAACCCTTTTCCGCAATATCTCTTCTGAAAATGAAGAGTTTTTCCAAATGCGCGAAGAATTTAGATATCATACTCTTTTTGGCTGGTATCTTATCTCTACCCTGCCTTTTCCTGAACAGTTGCCTTATGGCGTCGAGCCGGTTCGTTTAAATTGGGAAGAGGTTAGCTCTAATGGGGAATTACTCTCGACCGAGGCAGTACGAAACGCGGTTGCCGCAAAGCTCTATCCCCAATCTTCTTCCATTTGGTTGGGCGCCGTAGGAGACCGTCTTTCCCTAATCTTAACCCTCCTCCGCATCATAGATCTCCCCGACTCTAAGTGGGGACAACAGAAGTTCTACCTTTTCTCTGACGCATCTGGAAATATTGCTTCTTGGACAACTGCCCCCAAGACGCTTTCAGTCGGGCAAACTTATACCTTAACCGCAACTATTAAAGCTTGCGAAATTTATAAAAACGAAAAGCAAACTCGCTTAACTAATTGTAGAGTAAAGTAAACTCCGTTTACTTTACTCAACGATTTTGCCTTTTCGCTTCTAATCGGCAATTTGAAAAAATAATAAAAATATAATATAATATTGTTATAAAAGATATGAAATATCTTTTATAACAAATAGAAAGTTAAAAGAGATACATAATAAAGAAAGGAAGCTTTTCTATGTACGAACTCCTTACAGCCGAAGATAAAGATATGATAACCCATTATATAGAAGCCAATGCTGGTTTCCTCAAAGCCAATCTTGAATATATCCTTCGCTTCTGGAATACCGCAAAATCCGGCTACCTCAACAAGCTCTTTAAAAACCAGCTTATTATCTCAGCCCCCATATCCTATTCTGAATCTCTTGACGATATAATGGATCATATCGATAATTATATCTACAATGATGACCGTTGCATTTATTTTATCAATGACCTTAAATGCCATTTTAAAGTTGATGATTGGAATGAATGGCAAACCCCTGCTTGGAAAAACTATCAAAATATATCTTACCTTTTAAATTATAAATCCCTTGCAACTAATTGTCTTTCCTATGACCTTGAAATTAATGATTGGAAATTTACAAAAGGCACTAAAACCATAAAAGTAATTACCAAAATAGCAAAAGAACTCAAGATTGGGATAGCCCCAGATGAAAATGGAGTAACCGACCTTGAGTACTTCCGCCGTCGTCATTCACTTGCGCTTAATACCAAAAAGCTTTTCGGCAATCTCTGCCTTTCTATTCACCCACTTGACTACATGACCATGAGTGACAATTCCAATGACTGGAGTTCTTGTATGAGTTGGGAAGAAGAAGGCGAATATCGCATGGGCACTGTAGAAATGATGAACTCTCCTTGCGTAGTAGTTGCCTACCTCGCCAGCGAAGATGACACATTCCCCATAGCTGGTTATGATTGGAATAGTAAAAAATGGCGCAGCCTTTTTATCGTAGACCCCAATTTTATAGCTAATATAAAAGGCTATCCTTATCAAAATGACAACCTCACAAAAGAGGTTATGAAGAAGCTTGCGGAACTTGCCGGCTGGGCGCAGCAAGAACCCAAAAAATATTCTGTGTATACAGAAAACGATGATGAATCTTATATTAACGATAAAAAAGTAAAGTTATATTTCCAAACAAAGAAAATGTATAATGACTTCGGTTCTACTAATTCTTTTCTTCTCATAAACCCCGATTATACCGACTCAGAACTCATAGACACTTATTATACCTATTCTGGCGAATCAGAGTGTATGAGATGCGGCAGCGCTAATGTAGAACGAGAAGATTCTCTTCTTTGCGATTGTTGCGACCCTTCTTCTCAGTGCGAATATTGTGGAGAATATTGTTGCGATAAAGACTTAATCACACTTGGAAATGGCACTAAAGTATGTAGTTATTGCTTTGATGAAGAAGCTTGCCAAGATGCAATAACAGACAAATATTATCTCTATAACGATTTGACCCCAGTGTATTTATATTCTGAAGATGAAACAAAACGGTTAGCATGGGATCCGATATATATTTATTACTCATTCAATTTTTTAAATCCACGATATACAACTCTTAAAGATTTCCGTCTCAATGCAAGCGGCGAATATTATGTAAAACCCTCTGACCTTACCCCCGAAGGACTAGAACTCTTCGATGCTGATTGACATTATTAAAAAAATAATATATAATATTTATAGAAAATATGAAAGGAATATAAAACAATGGAAAAGAGAATTACTAATAAAGAAAAATTTGAACAGGTGCGTAATATCCTCGTAGACGCAAACGCTAATGACCTTGCCGACTTCATAGACGAGGAGATAGCTAAGCTTGACCGCAAAGCGGCTAAGGCAAAAGAGACTGCCGCCAAGAAGAAAGAGAAACCCGACGAGCTTAAAGACGCAGTTGCCGCTCTTCTTACTGAAGACTTCCAGACTACCGCAGATATCCTCAAAGCTCTCGACAATGAGGAAATCTCTGCAGCGAAAGTTACCTACCGTTTAACTTCGCTGTGTAAAGATGGCTTCGCGCGCAAGGAATCTGTTACCGTAGAAAGTGACGGAAAGAAGAAAAAAGCTATGGCTTATGCCATTGCAAATACCGAGGAGGCGTAAGCCTCCTTTACCTTTTCTAAAGGAGGAAACCCTATGAAATATAGTCTTAGTTATCGAGTTTCACCGAAGTATCTGGCGAAAGCCGATGAAATTCGTATACCTTATAAAGCAATAGAACGAATTGGCGAGTTCGCCGAGAAGTATCCAAATGCCGACTTACTTCTTGAGGCTGACTTTACAATACCTACCGAGCAAGAATTGCAGGTTGCCGCCACGCTTGCTAAAGGTCGTCTCAAGGCAAGAATAACCAACCTCGAGACTGCCGACTACTATAAGTCATTCAACATTCCTTACATTTGGTCTTTCTCTCCGAAGGATTTGTATGAGCTTAATGCGGTTTATAAATCTGGGGTTTGCGAAATACAGGTTAATAGTATCTTCTTCTTCCAAATGGGGAAAGAAATCGCTCGGAAGCTGCGCTTTAACCCCACGGAAGCAGCTTCTCAAGCAATAGTTCCAAATGTAAGCACAATTGTCTCTCCTTATATGCGGCCGGAAGATCAAGAGATGTATGAAGACCGCATAGATATTTTAGAACTATCTGCAGAAACCCCTGAGAAAGAAGAAGCGCTCTTCCGCATATATGCTGAAGATGGCAAATGGCCGGGGCGCCTTGATTTTATAATTCCCATAGAGACAGACGCAGTAAATAGAATGATACCACCTGAGTTTGCGCAAGCTCGTTATAACTGTGCACTTGGATGCCTCCGCGGCACGCGCTGCCATCTCTGTGAAAGGTATCTTAAAATGGCAGACCCAGATCTTATAGCTCCTTATGCTGAATATATTAAGCAGAATTGATTTTTATTATATAAAATGATATAATAAAAATAATGAAAGGAGTTTTTCTTTTGAGAACTTTTAAAGATACAGAGTTAAAAATTTTTGAACACATTCTCTATCTCACACAGGAACAGCTTAAGCAATTTATGGCGACTTTCCTAAAGCGTCATTATCCAAATGTGGTAGAGACTCGTGATTATATAGTTGCGGAAGGAGCTATTCCAATAGCTCTTGCCGCACATCTTGATACAGTATTCCAGTTCCCGCCAGAGAATATACTTTATGATAGAGTAAAGAATGTGATGATCGGTCTAGGGGGTGCCGGATTCGATGACCGTGCCGGCGTCTTTGCCATCATTAAGCTAGTCCAAGCAGGACTCAAACCGCACATAATTCTCACTACTGAAGAAGAAGCTGGTGGGCTAGGTGCAAAAGCGCTATCTTCTAAAAAATGTCCTTTCTCTGATTTGCGGTATATAATTCAGCTTGACCGCAAAGGCTCAAATGATTGCGTATTCTATGACTGCGATAATAAAGAGTTCATTCCTTACATTGAGTCATTTGGTTTTACGGAGAACTTCGGCAGTTTTACAGATATAAGCTATCTTTGTCCGGCGTGGAAAATAGCCGGTGTTAATCTTTCTGTGGGGTATCAAGATGAGCATACCGTACAGGAAACTTTATATGTAAATCAGCTTTTCGCAACGATTCAAAAAGTGCGGAAAATGCTTTCTCAGCCTCCGAAGACCAGCTTTGAATATATCCCTGCGCCCAGATACTTCTCGCCCCTTAAACCTTATACATCTGGTTTAATAACTTGTGATTACTGCGGTCGGCAGTTTATGGAAGAAGAAATGTTTCCTGTAGTTACGCAGGATAAAGAGACGGTATTCTTCTGCCCCGACTGCGTAGTAGATAGTGTATCGTGGTGTAGGAATTGCGGCAATGCCTATGAAAAGCTCTGCCCCGAAGAGCCAACAATGGGGCTTTGCCCGTACTGTGAGGAGAAGAAGTATGATTGAAGAAGATGTATATAAAGTAATTCGATATTCGCAGAATATTGTTGTTCCGAAAATAACCGAGTTACTGGAAAACTGGCAAAAAAATAAAGATTGGTATGTCCGCAATCTTTTAAAAGGAGAACTTATATACCAAGTGCCAGAAAAACTTACTTTTGAGTTAGATGAAGACTCAAAGAAAGATAAGTACGAAGCTTTTAGAGACTATGCTTATGAGCTTTGTAATGATTTTGACTTAGACCGCTACCTTTGCTCTATTGATTATGAGGAATTTTTTAAAAATACTCTTGCAAGAGACAGAGATCTTCCAAATGGGAAGAAAGTTAAAAAAGGTATGAAGTTCTTGCGGACGCTGCGTTTTTTAATAGAGAATGATAAATTGCTGGAAGACATTCAAAACCACGCTAGTGAATTGATACAAGAAAATAAGATAGAGGGCTATCTTTGCTTCTCTATCCACCCTCTTGATTTTCTCTCTTCAAGTGAAAACACTTTGAATTGGCGGTCTTGTCACTCGCTAGATGGGGAATATCGCGCCGGCAATTTAAGTTATATGCAGGATAAAAGCACTATTATGGCATATATCTGCACTGGGAAAGACGATAAACTGCCGCGTTTCCCCGCCGATGTTCATTGGAACAATAAAAAATGGCGCTGTCTATTATTCTTTAACGAAACTCATAATCTTATTTTCGCGGGACGGCAATATCCTTTTTCCGCTCAGAGCGTTCTTGATAGAGTGAATGAAGAATTGCGGAAAATGCTTGATAGCGGTAAATGGACGGCTTGGCGCAATACTTATATAGAGAAATATGATTATACGGATGTTGACGGTCCAGGCACTATGTATTTTGAAGACGCTGAGTATATACCTATGCGAAATCACATCTTTAAAAAGTCTGAGTTAATAAAAGACGCAGCTTCATCAAAACATTTTAATGATTTGCTCCATTCTTGCTGTTATACACATCCTTATTATATGTATAATAGGTTATTATATTCTGGACCTATAAACAAAATGACTATTGGAAGCGCAGTTAAGTGTTTGCGGTGCGGGGAAAAAATAATAGATGGCTCAGATAGTATGATGTGCCACGAGTGTGAATGTAAATACGGCAATAGTGATAGCGATGATTATAAAACTTGCGATTGCTGCGGTCAGCGCATTTGGTACAACGATGGCGAATGGGTAGATGATAATTTCTTATGCCCTGATTGCATCGAAAAAGAGACCTTCGTTTGTGAAGAATGCGGTTACCGCTATTTTAATTCCGACCGCAAATATGATAGCGCAAAAGAAAAATTTGTATGTAAAGAATGTTATGAGGAGGAAGAATAATGGCAAGAGGTGCCGAAGCAAAGAAAAAAGTAATAGAGAAAATAAAAGAAGCTTTTGGAGATGACTTTATAGGTGAGGCTAGCAATAAATACTATGTCTATGCTACAGAGGCGGGCGAGAAAATTCAAATAGCAATTAGCTTGACTTGCCCGAAGAATCCTGTGGCGATAGAGGGTGTGCCATCGTTTGATGGCGGCTTTGACTTTTCTGCCCCGCCAGTGGTAAAGCCAGAGCCTATAACAGAAATAACTAAAGAAGAGCTGGATAATGTTCGGGCTTTGATGGAGCGACTTGGACTTTGAGCGGAAGAAATTCCGCTCTTTTTATTACATACCTCTAGCCCAATCCCCCACAAAGCGGCCGTCGGCAAGTAACTTTATTTTTATAAAAAAATATAATATAATATATATAAAGAAAGGAAATGATATATATTATGATAGACTTAAATGAAAGATGCCCTATATGCAATAGTAGCTCATTCAATTATTATTTTAATAGCTATGGTGTATTAGTTAAAAAATGTGATGGTTGCGGTCATTTTATAACAACTGACAACTTTATAAGTGATAAAACAATTATTAAAGATAAAAGTAATTATGCAATAAATACAAATAATATAATTTAAGAAAGTAGAGGGAGAATAATGACAATTAAACAATATTCAGAATTACTTGAACACATTTTTAAAAACAATGGTTGGAATATAGATGCTATACCTGACATTTTAGAGAGTAGGAAACCTATAATTAAATATGTCGATAGTTGTTTCGATACAAGAGATGGACATATATGGTCTATTAAATTAAGAGGTATGTTAGAAGAGAAATCTTTTAGAGTTGAGACAGATGAGGAACTTGCAAAAGTATATGAATGGCTGCTTAATAAGGAGAGAAAGTAATGAAAGAAACTCTAATAATACTTACAGTTTTATTTATTGTTACAATATTTCTGTGTTTTTGTTGGGTATCCATTGCAGCTTGGTATGATGAAATACTTAATTTTATAGCTAAAATAAAACCATTTAATGCCAAAAGAAAATATAGGAAAGATTTAAGAGAAGCAAAAAGAGATCGTAGAGATAATGCTAAAGAGCTTAAAAGGCTTATATTAAATGAGCGTAATCGAATAAAAGAAGAGATAAATGATAGCGTAGGATATTGTTATATTGATATTATCTTTGATGATAATTTTGATTGGTTAGAAAAGAAAGGATTTAAAATTACAGAAACTGCAGAAAAAGCTGAATATAGAATAAGTTGGGGGAATGAAAAATGAAATGCAAAAAGAAGCCTGTTGTAGTAGAAGCTATACAGTATACTGGTGATAATTTGTTAGAAGTTATGAAATTTTGTAAAGATGCTCTTTTTATTGATTATCTATACATCGCCACTCTTGAAGGTAATATGCGTGTTCGTAAAGGCGATTATATAATAAAAGGTGTTCGTGGCGAGTTTTATCCTTGTGAGAAAAGTATATTTGAAGAAACTTATGAGGTGGTAGAATAATGTATAATTACGGTTGGATTTGTCCTCGTTGTGGTAAGGTGTATGCACCAGATGTAAAAGAGTGTACTTGTAAACCAGAGCCTAAAAGCAATATAGACAATCCTTTTTATCAAACTGTTGAGCCATCTGGTTTTTGTAAAATAGAACATAGGTATACTTGGTGTCCTCAAACTCCTTCTTATGAACACTGTCACTTATGTTCTGATTGGATTGAATGTAAACCAGTTTAAAGGAGTAATATTAAATGAGTTGTCCTATTTGTGGAAAACAAAGTTTAAGTAGTTCAAATTTATACTGTAGAAAGCATAATAAAGAAGAATTAGTTAAAAAATATCTTGATACTATTGCAAATAGATTAAGTGCCGATTATGATGTATCTTTGGATAAAGCTTATGAATTAGTTGAAGATTTGAATTTACTTTATGTATATGCAAACGACTATGATTATTTACTGCACGAAGATATTTCCACTTGGGTTGATTTAGCTTATGAAAGGTATAAGGCAGGAGTTAAAACTTTTATTAACCCAAATAATAAGATTAAATTTTTAACACCAAATGCTAAACAAATAATGGAAAATGCAATACCTAAAGAAGTAGAACCAAATAATCGCCTTGAAGAAGGAAAGAAAGCACTAAAGGAGTTTAAACCTATGACAAAATGTGATTGTTATTTTGAACAAGAAGTAGTAGATCCTTATCTTTATGATAGAAGATTAGTAGGGCGCTGTAACGGCACAAAAGAAAGAGATGTTTGCCAATGCTGCGGCAACCCTGCTATGTGCGACTTCTATTCAGAGAAACGAAAAGAGGCATGCCGGCAAACACAAGAATATAGAGATACGAAAGAATTAGAGTTTTATCGCACTTGGATAAAAGAGCATAATTTAAAAGAGCTCGCGGAAAAGGCTTTTAAGGAGTGGCTAAATGAGCAAGAAATGTAAATATTGTTCTACTATGTCAGCAGCTTCTCATACTGCTTATTTATGCAGTTATGATGATGATTTCTGTTACTGCTATGGAAAAGCTGATAAATGTGAAATTGGTGTAGGGGAATATGCGGGAGTATTAGAAGAGCTTCAGTCTATTTATACTCAATATAAGAATTCTCCTACTGTCGTTATACCTACTGAGTTAGTAGAAAGAATTATAGAGGAGTTAAAAGAAGATGACAGTTAAAGAACTAAAAGAAGAACTAAATAAATTTAATGATAACCTAATAGTGTGTACTGAAATTAGAAATCGTTTTTCTGTTATTTCACATGTTGCACAAGGAATAAATGAAATGGATGGATTTTTAATGCTTGATGATTACTCTGAAGAGGATGATTAAATAAGAGAAAAAGCTAATGCTTTTTCTCTTATTGATTTTACATAATAAATATTATATAATATTTATAGAAAGAATAAAGAAAGAGAATAGTAATGGCAGATAATTTTACAGATACTTTTACAAAAGAAGAAACTATAAAGGCTTTAAGATGCTGTTATTCTGATGAAGGACTATGTTCAATATACCTTTATGAGGATACTATAACCAGTTGTACTCAACTTTTGAAAAGAGATGCTTTTGATATTATTAAAAATCAAGAGCGATTTATTGAAAGTCAAAATGATCTTATTTCTAAATTAGCTCTTGAATGTAAAAATAGTTATAAAGAATTTGCAGAGAAGCTAAAACAGCATAAAAGGAAAATGAGAGGTTTCGACTTAAATGAAGAATTTTGGGATTATGCAGTTTTAACTGAAGATATTGAAAATACTTTAATAGAAACGATGGGTGAAATTAAATGACAGATAAGAAACTTACTGATGAGGAAATTATAAAAGTTTTAGAAGACTATATTAAAGAAAATGAATTTGAATATTTTCATAGTAATATGATACTAATCAGAAAATCTGTAGACATTATCAACCGCCAAAAGGCAGAGATAGAGAGATTGCAGAAAGAAGTTAATTTAGTTTCTATTCAATTTCAAGATTTGCAAGAACGAATAGATAATGCTAAAGCCGAAGCATGTAAGGAGTTTGCAGAAAGATTAAAAGAAAAATATGGAATATTCACTCCTCTTGGTGTTAATTGGATAGAAGAAATTAAAGCTGTAAGAGTTTCAGATATAGATAATGTTTTAAAAGAAATAGTTGGTGATTAGTAATGTGTGAATTTCAAATATACAAAGAAGAAATACCTTATTGTGAATATACAAAAAGTGCTTGTACTCTCTGTGTGTTTGGAAATAAAGAAACATACAATAAGACTATATTAACAAAGGAGCAACAATATATGAAACAAGTTTTTATCGAAAGAACAATTCCGATTAAATATGACTTTTGCCCGTATTCCTTTTTGGACGAGCAAGGAATACTAAAATGCGAAAGCAGTGGATGTAAATTAGAAGTGGAAACTATCAGTTCTATGTTCAGAAAAATATATGGCAAAAATGAAGAAAATAAAAGAATGAGTGATACAGAATGACTTGTAAAGAAGCGCATAAATTTTTTGAAGTAAAACAACGGGAAATGACCAAAAACAGGCACTTATATAATGAACAAGCAATAAAAGTAAACGGTTTGGCGATATTAGCGCTTGAAAAACAGATACCGAAAAAGCCCATAATCGAGAAAGACAAAATGATATATTGCGTTGTGTGCGGAAGATGCCCTGAATGTAATACCGCTGTATACAGCATATCGAACTTGTATTGTAGTAAATGCGGTCAAGCGTTAGATTGGAGTGATACAGAATGAGTAAATGTAGAAACTGTTTGTCGGAAGAAATTTGTAGATATAATGATGGACATAATTTATATTGTAAAGACGATTATGTTTGCCCACATTTTAAAAATCGTTCCGAATGGGTGCATTTACCGTGTAAGGTCGGGGACACAGTATTTAAACTTTGGTATGAACCTTGTCATAATGGTGAAACGCACCCTGATAGTTATGATTGTGAGGGTTGTCTTGATGAATGTGATATAAAGAAAACTATAACAGAGTATAAAGTGCCAAGTCTTAGATTTATTGTTAACGAACTTATGAATGATAGTTGTATCTATTATCTCACTCGTGAAGAAGCAGAGAGAGCATTGGAGGAAAAGATATGATGTATAATGCTGAAAATGGTTATGGACTTAAATTAACAAAATTTGATGAACAATATGAAGACTGTATTATTTACAGGGATACAAAAGAAGGAATAATTAGACTTGCTGATAATATTATTCGTTCTTTTGATAAGAAAGGGTTTAATGAATGAACTTAATGAAATGCAGTCAAATGCTTGTTACAAAGATGAAAATGGTGGGATAGGTTATGTATTTGAAAATAAATTTACAATACCTTCATATTTCATAAACTTACTCTTAGAAAAACATAATATGAAAGTATTAGGGTGGTAAGTATGACTAATAGTGAAATATTTATAGAAGAAGTAAAAAATAATAATATGACTCCAATAGAAATATTAAATTGGTATCGTAATTTTTACCATACAGAAAATAATGATACTGAACAAGGTATAATGGTAAATGCTATAAATGATATTTTCATGTGCTTTAAAGATATGTATGGAGCAAGCGAAAAAAATGTATTAGAAATGCTTGAAGAAAGATACTCTAAACAAGCAAAGATAAATAGCAACACTTATTTGTCAATATCAAGTGGAAAGCCACCTATTATACCTAAAGGTACAAAATTATCTGATTTTCTTAATTGGGCTTTGGAAGGAGCAGAAAGAAATGAAGAGCTATGAAATTGAAACTTTAAAAGTTGAACCAGATGATGTAATAGTTGCTAAATTTAATCTTGAAAAAATTCCTGTTGATGAAATAGCAAACATTATGTCTCTTTTAAATGCCAATTTTCCTAATAATAAAATAGTTGGTATTCCAGATGGTGGAATAAATATAAAAACAGAAAATGCTGAAAGAGTAATTAAATATTTACAGGAGGTTGCGAAATGAACACATATTTTAATGCGCAAATTGATTGTAAGAATGAGAAGTATACTCTGCAATTTGAAACAGAGAATAGAGAATGGTACAAACAAGTGGAAAAAGCTTGTCAGAAAGTAATGGATGCGGTTGCCCGCTCTAAGAAGAACGAAGCTAGCCTTAAGGATTTTTAAGCGGACTTCCGCAAAGGAGATAAATATGAATTTTATACAATGTTTTTTCGCAAGAAGAAAGTATGTAAAAACATCTGAATTTAATCAAATCTTATCAGACTGCTATAATATAATTGACCAGCAAAAACTCTTAATAGCACAAAGTCAATCTTTAAGTTCAACATATTGTACCGCTAATCCGCATATAGGAATTTCTGTTTCTTTATCAGTGTTAAAAAATTTAGATAAAGATTTAATAAAGAAAATTACTAAATATATAACAGAAGATGAATTTAATAATTTATTAATAGCTCAAGATCTTAATGGAGTTTATGAAAAAGAGTACAAAAAGCTATTAGCTCAATGGAAAGCTTTAGAAAGAGACTTAAATATTTGCATAGGAAAAGTTAATTCAGAGTTATTTCCATTTGGAAAGTTTCATAAAAAATATTTAGTAGAACGAGAAGCTAAACAACATTGGTTATATCATAAAAGTCATTCTTTGCCAAATCTTTATTTTTATTATTGTTCTCCCGCAGGTCGTTCTTTTTATGATAAAACAATTACTTTAACAAAAGATAGAATTAAAGATATTCAAGAATATTATGCCTTTTTAAGAACTCCTGAAGAGATTCGCCGCAAAGAACGACAGAAAACAGCTTCTTTTAGAGACGCGATTTTAAAAAGAGATAATTATACTTGTCAATGCTGCGGATTTAAAGCTGATAAAGACCATTTGGCTTTGCTTCATGTGGATCATATTAAGCCTATTGCTAAAGGTGGAAAAACTACAATGGATAATTTGCAGACTCTCTGCGCATCTTGTAATTTAAAAAAAGGAGATAAATACAATGAATGAATATGAACTTTCCAGAGTTTACGCTTTAGTTATAATGTTAATTGAAACTATATTTGTATTCTTTTCAATTAAATATTACAGCGACGAAAAATACGGTTGGATATATCAGCTATTAGGTATACTAAGTGGAATTCTAACATTTGGAATATTGGTACTTTGTTTAAGAGTGAGGTAAGGCAATGAAAAGACTTATTACAATTTTATGTATTGCTATTTTATTTGGAGTTCTTGGTAGATATACACCACCTAAATTAAAAACAACAAATTTTATATCTACTAATGAAGTAAAAATAGATTTATATATGAGTCAGTTTGTTAGAGAGCATTATAAAGGAGTAAAATAACATGTGGCGAGGAATTACTAGTTTAATACTTTCGATAATTTCATTATTCTTTTGTTGGTGGTTAGGAATTATAGGAACAATAATTGGAATAATGGGAATATATGATACTCAGTATTCTGAACAGTACCCAAATGATAAAGGCTTATGTTGTGCGGGTATTGTAATTGGTTGTATATCAGTTTTTGTATTTTTTATTGTTCTAGGCTTTTTAACAACTGCAATTTGAAAAAGTAAAAAATATATATTATAATATATATAGAAAATGAAAAGGGGATATAAATATGGATACTTCCGCAATCACCAATACTCTTAACATTTGGTTAGAGAAAAATGGCTTTGACGCACGTGTTGCCGGAGCTAACTCTGATTGGTATTGGTATTGGGAAGATAATCATATTGAATATAGCCTTGTATGTGTTGTTAATAATCTCGTCACTTGGAATGCTCTTTTAGAAGAGTTAAATTGTAAGTATGTAATAGATCCTTTTTTCAGTTGCTTCCTGCACGAGCTAGGCCATGCGCAGACTTATTTTGACCTTGACGATGATATTATTGATGATGATGAAGAAACAAAGCGACTTATGCAAGAAGACCCCGCTTCATTTGCGGAAGACCTCGATGACCTTTATTTTCATCTACCAATGGAAATTGTAGCAACTAAATGGGCAGTAGATTTTATTAATACCCATCCAAATGAAGTAAGAGATTTGATTTCTGCAGTTAGCCCTTTAATTCAAGATTTTTATAAGCTAAATAAAATCGCTTAATTGATTTTTTATAAAAAATATTATATAATATATATAGAAAGTTAAGAAAGGGAAATGATATTTACGAAAGCAATACAAGTTAAAGTTAAAGAAGCTATGGAAAACGGCATTACTCAAATCTGGGGCGGCATTTTAGTAGATGATAATACTTTAATAGCTGCTGACAATGGTGACATTTTCTCCCTTGATTTAGCTTCGCATTTGGAAATCATAAAGAAGTATCCTTGGCTTTCTCTTTCAGATGAAATTATAGGTGAGATGATTTAATGCTTTGTATTCATAATCAAAATAGTTATTGTCAATTGCTTCATAAACCAACTGATAGAAATTGTAAATGTCCTTATTACAGCACTGAGCAGTTTATTTGTAAATTTTGCCGACAGAGCATTTTAGAAGCCCCTATTTATGATAATGGTGAGTTATATTGCAGTAACTGTATTCAAAAACTCAGCACTTGTGAAGCTTGCGCAAACGGCAATTATTGTGCTTTTCAACAAGATACTTCTTGTGCAGAGCCGCCTATGATACGACAGCAAGTGCAACAAGGTAATCAAATCTTCGTAACGCAAGTACAAAACCCAGAGAGAGTTAAACAAACTTGCGCGAAGTGCGCTTGTTACAGTGAAGAGCTGGGCTGCCAGCGTCAATACAGCTGTTGCGGCAATTTGAAAATTTAAAAAATTTATGATATAATATATTTATAAAAGATATGAAAAATGTCTTTTATAAATTACATAAACTTCCTCGCGGTCTGTGAAACTCAGCGCCTTGATAACTGTTGAATATCTAAAGCTGCAGCAGGGAGATATTTGACAGATAGAGAGAAATAACAAATTTGGTACCAGTTGAAAAACTAATACTCTCAATAATTCAGTAAAGAAGTTTATGCGGTTTTTGGTCAAAAACCAAAAATCTTACATAAGTATTTATTACTTATATAAAGGCACTAACAGCAATACTTCAAAATAATTTATGGTAATCTATGTGTTGGTGGTTCGAGTCCATCCCCGCCAAATGTGGTGGGTAGCTTAACAGGTAGAGCAATAGAATTTGAAAATAGTGCCTTGATTGTTTTCCCTTCCTTTCTTTTTAATATAAAATCTGCGCCGTGAGAGTCGGGCAAGAGCTAAGTCCACGCAGTCGAACTCTGGTAGATGGTTCGTAATGAGTAATCTACCTCCTCTCTTTACATAGTTATGTTTGGTAGTCAACACCAGCTCTTATGAGCAAATGCAAAGAGTTCGCTTGCTCTTGGTGGAAGTTGATAAATTTAAGCACTTATCGAAAAAGGGTTAGTAGTAGGGAGAGAAGTTCAGTAACCCTGAGACCTTTATATAAGGGCAACAGTGATTGTGTAAGGCAACGAACACGCTGTAAACTCTCAATTTAATGGGTAAAATGATATTAAAAGGATTCGGATCTGGTAAGCTCCCAGCTCTGAAACAAAGGTTATCATTTCCTATCGTCTACAGAGCGCTTAAAGTAGACTTAGGTTAATCTGCCTTTGACTTTAAATATGGCGCTGTAGACCAATGGCAGAGTCAACGGACTTAAAATCCGTACAGTGTCAGTTCGAATCTGACTAGCGCTACCAGCAAGCTCAACTGTGGGCGGTTCGTCTGCCCTTACATAAAGGAGCGATATAAATGTATATATGCCCAATTTGTAATAGAGAATTTGAAACAGAAGAAAAAATTAAAAAGCATAATCTTGCTTGTTGGAGAAAGGCTAATCCTTATTATCGTTCTAAAACTCCTCCACAAGGCGAGACAGTGGTTACAAAAACTACTAATGAAAATATTTTAGATTTTTTCAATTCTCTTAAAAAGGATAAGTAATATGATTGTGAAGATAAATACTCACCCTGTTGTTATAGGACAGCACGAAGAATATCATATTGATTGGTGCGGTAAAATTAAAGATGCCAAGCCAAAGATAAAAAATGGTATGCCAGTGTTTTTCATTAAAAACCGCGAGGGCGGAGTAGAAATCAATACAATAGATATGAAATGGCTTGAACGAGTTGCTCAAAAAATGACTAAACCAAATGGTAAAGGTTCTGTAACTACTGATAAAACTTTTATCTATATTATAGAGGAAGATAATAAAAAAACTTTACTTGGGATAGTTACTCACCATCATATAAGAGAGTATCGTAGAATGTTTGACGAGTTTGAATGTGTATAATTGATTTTTATAAAAATATATAATATAATATTTATAGAAAATAAGAAAGGAAGTAATCCAAATGACAGAGAAAAAGTGTCCTAATTGCGGAAAGACCGTAGATACTAATGAGAATGTAATACTTATGCCGTATCCGCATATTGAGTGCCCTGTTTGCGGCGAATGGATTGCTTCGTTTTAATTTAGTCCCCTCTTTGTTTATATAAAAGGCGGTTACAGCAAATTTTTATGCAAGTGTTTAGGGAATACTGTTAGCAGAAAACACCGCCTTGTACATAACTAGGTGTAGCTCAGTTTGACTAGAGCGGGCGCTTTGGGCGCGTCAGGGCGGGGGTTTAAGTCCCTCCACCTAGACCAAAAAAGGGACCTCCCTTAGTTTTTATTTTGATTGGACTTACCCGAAAGGGTAAGTTACATATTAAAGAAAGGAAAGAAACCAAATGTCTAAAGAATATAAAATCCTTCATATTAAAAATCGCATTGCCCTTTTGTCAGAGAGAAATAAAGATAACGGTAGAATAATTGCTAAGTTAAAAAGACAGTTGCGGCAGTTGGAAAATTAAATAATATTTTAAAGGCGCTAACAGCAATATTATTTTTACTAGAAAAATTATTTATTTGCTAATAATTAAAAGATAGCGCCTTGTTTACATATTGGGGATTAGTCTAATTGGTAAAACAACGGATTTTGATTCCGTATAGTGGGCGTTCGATCCGCTCATCCCCAGCCAAGGCTTTAAAGTCTTTTGGGCTGGCTCATAGAGAGCCCAGGTCCACCGATTGGAGGGGAATTCCCCCTCCTTTTATTTTTATAAGGAGGTAATAATAATGTTCTATGGCGCATTAAAACCTAAAATAGATAAACGAGATTTTTGTTTGCGGGCTGGTGTTGGGGAGTATCCAACTAGCTTTCAGTGTAAGAACCTAATGCCTGTGAAGAACCAGGCTAGTGTAAATTCGTGCGTCGCGCACGCCACAAGCTCTATCCTTGAAGCACTAAACAAGGCAGAAACAAATGAATTTGTATCACTTTCAACTAACTTCATTTATGGTATGCAAGGAGTAGCCTATGGCCGCAAAGACCAAGGTATGTATCTGCGCGATGCCTGTAAAATCGCAAAGAACTATGGCGATGCTACTGAAACTACTATTCCCGGAAATACTGAACAACCCAAATGCACAGATAACTTGCGGGAACAGCTTACAGATGCTGTTTATAAAGAAGCCCGCATTTTTCATATTGACTCATTTGCGCGATGCGACTCAGACGCCGCTATTAAACACGCTCTTATGAACTATGGCCCAGTTCTCGCTTCCATTAAATGGTATGATAAATACACAACCCGCACTATGACAGGGCAAATACATTTTGACAAGTCTTCTTCATTTGGTTATCATGCAATTATGATTTATGGTTGGAATGAGACGGGCTGGCTGTGTCAAAATAGCTGGGGCCGCAATTGGAATGGCGATGGTCGTTTTATTTATCCATATTCAGAAAAATTTGAAGAGGCTTGGAGTTTTGTAGATGCAAAGAATGATGCTGATGTAGTTATTCCGAATAATAATAAACTCTTTAATTTTCTATAAGATTATAAATTTCATTACAAACTTTATACAAGATTACTTTAAAGGCAGAGAATAAAAATCTCTGCCTTTTGTTGTCGTTAACGGTCCTTATCTAGCAAAAAATACCCCTAGGAAAATTTTCTGGGCAAAAGCCTTTTATCTCTCTCCAGTTATTTTCACTTAATTCGAGAAGGTTATCAAATATTTATTTCTTCTAGAAAGGAGTGATTGCATGGCTGAGATTATTCGTATTACTTACCAATTCAAACGCGGCACAAAGCAGCGTTGGTTGGAAGTAAATCCCGTACTCAAACAGGGCGAACCTGGCTTTGAATACGACACCGGCCAGCTAAAAATTGGAGATGGCTTCACTCCTTGGGCTACGCTCCCTTATATCAGTGTAGGCGAAGGAGAGATGATTTCCGTTGAGACGAAAGATGACTTGCCAATTCCTGGAGACCCCAGCAAGATTTATCGAGTAGTAAAAGATAAAGTGTTATATCAGTGGAATGATGCTTGGGAACCTTTGGGTTCTAAAGGATTTGACCCTTCTGAAATAAATTCAATAAATGGAGGAAATGCAAATGGCTGAATTAAAAACAGTTATACAACTTCGTAATGATACAGCAGCTAATTGGGAAGCTAACAAAACCAAAGTGCTGAAGAATGGCGAAGTTGGTGTTGAGTTCCAAGAGAATGGTAAGGTAGGTCTGAAGATAGGTCATGACGAAAAACCGTGGTCTGATTTGGATTACTTTGCTAGCTCTGTTCCCGCGACTGTCTATCAAGTTGAGCTTGCTGATGACGAGATGGACATAGACGGTATTGAACGTGTAGTTGCTGGTGCTGAGCTACAAGCGGGCGATATCGCAATCGTAAAAGCTGGAATAGCGGGAGATAAGAAGGCTTATACTTCTTATGTTTATGATGGCACCAATTGGGAAGCTACGGATGGTAATTATCGTGCTGATAATGTTTATTTTGATGATGATATAACTTATACAGTAGCTATTGGTACTCTGGCTAAACCTTCTGGCTCTGCGAAGTTCGCGGCTAAGGGTAAGAATGTTGAGCAAGTGCTTTCTAGTCTAATGGCGCAAGAAGCTAACCCGAGTAAGACTAGCCCGTCTATTAATATTACCACACAAACAAACTTTGGTACTTTTGAAATTGGTACTACTAAGAATCTTGTATATGCAGCTTCTCTTAATGCTGGTTCATATACTTATGGTCCTGCAACAGGTATTACTGCAACAAGCTGGAAGGCAGTGTGTGATGGTAAGACATTGACTTCTGCATCTGGTACTTTTGAAGGCGTAGTTGCTGAAGCTACTGCAAAGAGTGTGGCTATTACCGCAACCTACGGCGATGGCGCGATTCCTGTAACCAATCTCGGCAATCAATATGCGGCGGGTCAAATAAAGGCTGGTTCTGCCACTAAGAATACTTCTAACTTACAAGGTGTTCGTTATATGTTCTGGGGTCCGATGACTGAAGACACTGCGATTGATTCTGCGGCAGTTCGTGGACTTGCACATAGTGAAGCTACTGCTAAGAAGACTCTTGCTACATTTGGTGCAGGTGCTGGTTGTAAGAAAGTTGTTGTAGCAGTTCCCTCAGATAAAACAATTACAAAGGTTATAATGCCTTCTGCGCTTAATGCTGATGTAACTGCTTTGTTTGTAAAACAGTCTGCTACAGTTCCAGTAAATGGCGCTAATGGGTATGCGGCCGCAGCTTATAATATATATGTATATCAGCCTGCGTCAATTGACTCTGGCGAAACTTATACGGTTACAATTGGTTAAGGAGGTAAAATAATATGGCTACAATTTTAAATGATGCCCCTTATATGGGTTTTCCGCTTAGTATAAAACGTGGTAACCCCGCACCGGTTGATACTACTGCGGTTTGGTATGATAAAACTGAACTTGAAACTTATGCTGCATCTGGCGCAACTGCTTATGTAGGTCAGATTCTGACTTTATATGCTGATATTCCCGTTGAAGACGGTGGAACTAAGAAAGTTTGTGAAGCCTACATGATTTCTAATGAGGCTGGCACCCTGGTTAAATTAGCTCAAACTACTGCTTCTGGTGATTTAGCTAGCGATGTTGCTACTCTGCAAGGTCAAGTTGCTGATTTAATTGCGGCAGTTGGTAAGAAAGCTGCTGGGGAAGAGCCTGCTACTGGTATTTATAAAGATATAGCAGACGTAATTACACTTGCTAATAGTAAAGTTGCTTCTATTGGTTTTTTAAATAATAGTCTTTATGCAGATAAAACTGATCCACAAAATCCTAAGCTTTCGGTTGCAGTAGCTCCGGGCGAAAACGCACTTGAAATTACTGATGCTGGTCTTCAAGTTACTATTCCAGATGTAAAGGTACCTGAGTATAGTATTGTTACTGAGAGTTCTGACGATTATGCTGCAGTATATAGACTTACTAAAGATAATGTAAAAGTTGGCGCAGCAATTAATATCCCGAAAGATATGGTTGTTCAGTCTGGCTATGTTGACACTTTCCACGAAGGTGCGCTTCCTACTGGCGTAACTGAGCCTGGCACCTATATTGTTTTAATACTTGCTAATGCAACAAATGATAAGCTTTATATTCCAGTATCTGAACTTATCGAATATGTAACTGGTGGTTCTGGCGAAAACGATGCTATCTAGATTAATGTCACTGCTGATACTCATAAAGTAACCGCTACTGTTAAAGAAGGCTCTCTCACTAAGGCAATGCTTTCTACCGAAGTACAAGGTCTTCTTACTAAAGCAGGCACTGCAATTCAAGAAATTGCAACTGGTTCTGCTAATGGTAATATCTCTGTTGATGGTACTGACGTTCCTGTTAAAGGTCTTGCCGATGCCGCTTATGCGACTGTAGCTAGTTTAAATACGACCGCAAAAGGCTATGCTGATGATGCTAAGACTGCTATAATTGGTACACAAAAGGATGAGAGTTTTGTAGACACTATTAAGGGCGCTAAACAATATGCTGGCGAAGTGGCCGCCTCTGCAAAAACTGAAGCAGAAAAAACCGCAAAAGGTTATGTAGACGCTTTAAATGTTACTGATACCGCAGTAGCAACTCAACTTGTTTCCGCCGTATCTCAGACAGATGGTAAGATTAGTGTAACTCGTAGGGCGCTTGTTGCAGCCGATATCCCTGAGCTGGCTCAGAGTAAGATTAGCGGATTAGAGACTGCTCTTGCGGGTAAACAAGATACTGTTACTTTTGATGGTGTTTATGGCGCTGACAATAAAGCTGCTACAGTAAGCACTGTTACTTCTGCAATAAGCGGAGTAAAGGGTGTTTATGCCGATGCTTCTAAAGACGATGAAACAATTGCTGGCGCTAAGAAATACGCTGATGATAAAGCTTCTACCGCACTTACAGATGCTAAATCGTATGCGGATAGACTCGTAACTGGCGACAGCGGTATTACCAAGAGAGTTGAAACCCTTGAAGGTAAAGTAGATGTTGATAAAGTATCTACTGCGATTTCTACTGCAGATGAAGCGGTTAAGACAGCCTTAATTGGAGCTGCTGGTGATGATGCAGATAAAGATACTATTAAGGGAGCTAAGGCTTATACTGATAGTAAAATAAAAACCGTAACCGATAGCATAAGTGATTTGCAAGTTACTGTTAGTCAGAATGGTGCGGCTATAACTAAATTAAATGGCGCAGACACTGTTGAAGGTTCTGTTGATTATAAAATAAAAGCTGCTAAAAATAGTATCTTAGGAGACGCAGAAACTGCTACAGAAACAGATAAGACTATTGAAGGTCTTTCTAAGAAACTTACTGCAACAACGATTTCTTTACAAGGAAATATTGATACTAAACAAGATAAGCTTGGCTTTGAGGGTACGTATAATAAAGATACTAACCCAGTAACAACTAAGACTTATGTTGATACCGCAATTACAACTGCAACTGCTGGTCTTTCTGGTGCAATGCACTTCAAAGGCAAGGTTGACGAACTTCCTGCTGCTACCAATTATGACGCAGGCGATGTAGTAATAGTTGGTCAGAAAGAATATGTTCTTCTTGATGATAAAGGAACTAAGTCTTGGAGCTTGCTCGGCGATGAAGGTTCTTATGCGGTTAAGGGATCTATCACTGATACTGATATTGCTGCTAGCGCAGGTATTAAACAATCTAAGATTGAGGGCTTAACCGATGCGCTTGCTGCAAAGCTTGATGCTACTGCTGCCGCTTCCACTTATGTGGCTAAAGAAACTGGTAAGAGCCTTATAGACGACACTCTTATTACTAAGCTTGGCGGCATAGCTGAAGGTGCTCAAGTTAATAAGATTGAATCTATTAAAGCTGGCGGAACTACTCTTACAATCGCCGCTGATAAGTCAGTTAATATACCTGCTGCCACTGCTTCCGCATTTGGTGTTATCAAAGTTGATGATACTTCAATCAAAGCAACTAATGGCGTTATAGCAATTAAAGCTGTTTCTACTGACTTGCTCACGCAAGGTACTGAAACTTTAATTCTTAACTGCGGCGGTGCTGCTGATTAATATAGAGGAGCCGAAAGGCTCCTTTTACATAATAAGAAAGGAGATAAACCAAATGAGTGATAAATTAGATGGTCAAATTTTATATGCAAGTGATTTTAATAATAAGGCTAATAAGACCGATTTAGATAATAAACAAGATAAAATTACAGACAAAACAAACTTAGTAGTTAATAATATAGTTACGCAATACATTACTTCAACAAAGGATATTATTACAGGCGCTATAAGATTACGTCCTGTAGGAGAAGATATTAATTACCAAGCAGACTTGTATATAGGCCATGCTGGTTCTGGATTCCCTGTAAAAATTACTAATCTAGATGATGGAACCTCTGATACAGATGCCGTTACAGTAAAACAACTTAATAAAAAACAAGATATTTTACTCTCTGGCTCCACCATTAAAACAATAAATGGTGAAACTCTTCTTGGCCCTGGAAATATTTAGATACAAGGCGGCGGAGGTAGCAGTATTACCGTAGATTCTGCATTATCTACTACTTCTGAAAATCCTGTTCAGAATAAAGTTATTACTAATAGTCTTAATAATAAACAAGATAAATTTGCAACTCTAGATAGTACAAACAAAAAAATAAATTTGAATGTAGATTATAGTACTATAGGAGTTAATGAAGGTGCTTTAATTTCTTTTGGTAGTGAACTTGTTTTAAATGCTATAAGCAATATAAGAGTAACTAGTCCGGTTTTAATGCAGACTACTAACATACACAATGATAATTATACTATTACTTGGGACGCCACTAATGAAGCTATTAAAATTACTTTCCACGAATGAGGTGAGCTATAGTGATTCAAAATATTGAATTTTCATTTAACTCAACCGCAAGCGCTCCTCATTTATTTGAATGGCAATTAATTGATAATACTTATATAACTTATGTTCCTTCTACTGGTTGGAGTTTTGATTTAGCTATTACTAAAGAAGATTCAAGCTATGGAATAAGTATGAATAGTATGTCTTTTGAAAGCGTTTCGGCAGACTCTCCCGCTATTGATGAAGGTAGTGCAGTGCGGCCAGTATATACCTATGCAATTCCAGTGGCCGCTATACAAAAAGCAATAGCGCAAGCTAATTCAGTAGACTATCTCCCCATACACTTCTACTTTTCATTTGGTATAGGAGCAAGTGTTAATGATAATACTTGCTACGCAGATGGAATAGTATACTTAAAGCTAGACTCTACAACAAAAAAGCTTTCTATATTAGGCGGGAACATTTCCGGAACTATTGAAGATAAAAACTATACATTACAACAATCTTTCTCTTATAAAATAACTACGAAAACAGATACTAGTGAATATGAAGATATCCCCACGCAACCGCAATATATCTTTAAAAAAAGCTATGGAACCAAGTGTTGGTTTGATTTAAAATTGCCTGCTGTAATAGACACAACAGAAACTAATTCTGATTATCCTTCTTCTCCAGTGGGTAAAACTATTTAGATATACACAAATGTCACTGGAAGCATTGGCGCTACAGTATTAAATATATCAATTGATTTTACAACATTAAATTGTGTAGTTGACTTCTCAAATTAGGATAAAGATGTTTTAGAAATTAAAGCAGTGCCTTATTTAGTATCTAACGAGATAGACGATACTGCTCCAATAGTATTACAAACTAATGTTAATAAATCTACTGGTATATTATATAAATCAGATAATACTATACAAGCTATAGAATTTATTGAAACCACAGATAATAATATATTACAACAAACAGGTAATAGAATATGGGCTAAGGAGTTCATTGAAGATATAAATAGCGCAATTAAATTTAATAAAAATTATACAATAAATTGTAAAGAGATAAAGGAGGTATAATCCAAATGGCACAATTAAAAAGTTTAAGTATAGACGGAAACCCTGTGGTTGACTTCATAGTCGAACAAGGAACATCTGGTGATTGGACTTATAGAAAATGGAATAGTGGGATAGCAGAGTGCTGGTGTAGCTCAATTGTATCAGCTAATTTTTCTTCTACTTCTACTTGGGGTTCCTTATATTCTTCAGGTCAGATTGGTGAGCTTGATTTCCCCTTTACTTTCAAAACTGTCCCTACCATAAATGTTACCGTAGCCAGCGCATCAAATGGAGGCTTCCTTGGTGTAGGTGGTGGGGGAAATATGACCTCTACAACAAAAACAGGCGGCTTTGAATTATTTAGAGGAGGTATTACCTCAATAACTACTGGTATAAATTATAAATTAAATTATTATGCTATTGGCACTTGGAAATAAAATTGTGGCTAGAGCTTAAAAAGCTCTAGCCTTTTTTGCATTTAATGAAAAATTTTTGTATTATATATATAGAAACTTAAAGAAGAATATATTGCGGGCTGGCGAAACTGGTAGACGCAGCGATCTCTAAAATCGTCTTTTATTTCTGGGTTCGAATCCCAGGCCCGCCGCCAGTACATAGGAAGGATTAAGCGGACCTCCGCTCTCCTTCCTCTTTTTTCATTTGGTCAAACCTTTTTAACCAGCGCCCGCAAATTTACATAAAAAATAGATATAAACACGCAGGCTTGAAAAAGATAGTCTAGCGTCCCTTTATATTAAATTGAAAAGATATTTAATAAAAGGAGGAATATAAATTGGCAGAAATAAAAACTCGTATTATTCAAAAGCACGAGACAGAAGCCAATTGGAATAAAGCTACAGGTTTTATTCCAAAGCTTGGAGAAGTAATTATTTATGATCCAGATGCAACTCATACTAGATCACGAATAAAAGTAGGCGATGGGGCAAAAATAGTCTCTGAATTACCATTCTCCAGTCAAAACGTAGATTTTTCAGTAGTTGAGGTAACTGATGATTTAGTTATTGATGCCGAAGATATATCAGCGCTTGATCGATTGTCGGCAATAGTAGATGGGGTAGATAGCTAATGGGAACTTATAAAAAATATGTTGATGACTTAGAAATACAAAAGGGTAATTTGGTTACAGCTCTTAATGAAAAAGGTGTTGCCGCAACAGATACGGAAACGCTAAATACACTTGTGCCGAAAGTAGCTAATATTGAGAGTGCAAAAGAAGAGCAGGAGAAAAGCGTAACTATTTCTGCATCTGGAGCTAAATCTGTTACTTCTGACACTGGAAAAGTTTTATCTAAAGTTACAATTACAACGCCTGCAGGAGTTCAACAAACTCCTACAATAGCTATTTCATCAAGTGGAGTAGTAACTGCTACTACAAAAATAACCACATCTGGTTTTCTTTCATCTACTAATAGTACAAAAAGCACAACTAAACAGATTCCTTCAACGGTGGGAGGAAATACAATAACCCCAGGCACCTCAGATAAAGTGGCTATAGCAGCCGGGGTATTTGCGAGAAATAAAATTACCGTTGCGGGGGATGCTAATTTAACTGCTGCGAACATAAAAGAAGGTACTAGCATATTTGGGGTTACGGGTACTCATGCAGGTCAAAAAACCGAACAAACCAAAACCGTAGCCCTTTCAATGGCAAGCGGCAATCAAACAGTAAATCCTGATAGCGGCAAAGTATTAAGCAAAGTTACAATCACTAAACCAGATACTTTAATACCAGAGAATATTAAAAAAGATATTACTATTGGTGGAGTAGTTGGTACTTTAGAGAGCGGTTCTTCTTCTGGTGGGGGCGCTTATAATATAGAAACAACGGATAATAGTGATGGTACGCAGAATTTGATTATTACTGATGCTACTGGGGGAAGTAGTGGGTTAGAATTTATTGATGTTTCTTTTAAAGATACAGCTTTTCAAGATTATTATACTATTAAATCTATACAACCTAATGGAACTTGGGGTACGGTAGCAGATAATATTCAATTGGATTATACTGCAAAAGTATATTCTGTCTGTAAACAAGGTTTTGCAGTTAAAAGCAATATGAGTTATGGCGCGAATGCTACACGCATACTACGTTTATCTAATATAATTGATGTTTTTAATGCCCCTTCGGGAAATACTCATATTTTTTATGTAACCGGGAATAATCCAAGTTTTGTAGTGGAGGAAAGCTAAATGTCAATAGATACAACAAAGCAAATTAAAAAAGTAACATATAATGGCACAGAAATTTCTCTTGCGGGTGGTAGTTCTTCAAGTAGTGGTAAACTCACAAGTGTTGCTATATATGGCGATTCTGATAATATTGATATGCCTATGGGTATTATGTATCAAATTGGTGAAAATGAATATGAATTTATAAATGACTACACTCCAACAGATAGTATTATAAATGTGGAAGTGTTAATAGGTGGAATAATATTTATTTTTATTGACCCTATGACTAACTGTAATATATATGGTTTATCTAACGAAAATATTATTGAATATAGTGTTCCTAATAGTAGCAGCTATGAGTCTAATTATTATGCTATATTTAAAGTTACTGGTGAAAATGCAAGTTTTAGACTTATGCTTGTAAGCAATTCATAAAGGAGATTAAACTATGTCATTAAACACATCTAAAACAATTTCCAAAATTATGTATAATAATGTAGAGATACCGCTAAGTGGTTCTGAAAATATTTGTACTTTAACTATTACTTGTGAAGATCCTATAACCTATATATACTTTTATGACATAGAAACTTCAAGTTTCGTAAATCATTATTTACTATCTAAAGGAACTAATACATTAAAAACATCTGTTAATAGTATATTTTTTATATATAGTGTATATACAATCATATATACATTAACAAATACTATTAATGTTAAAAATATAGGAACAACTATTTTTGGAAATAATATGGGCGAGGGAACATATTATGCTCAAGCTTATATGGTAACAGCGCTTATAGCAAGTGCTACTCAACCTACTGATTAAAAAGGAGTGCAATTAAATGTCAAAATATATAAAAATAGATTGGGGCGATTCTTCAAACCAAGCTCCTACAAAAGAAACTTTCCTTGCTTATATAGCAAGTTTACAGAAACAAATAAATGATAAACCAGAAACCTATTGGACAACTTTTTGAAAGGGGATAACCAAATGGCAGAAACAAAAACAACTATACCCGTTGAAATAAAGATGGGTAATGCTGGCACTAATGATGCTAACCTGCCAGCTTTTAAAGAAGGCAGTATAATATTCACTAAAGATACGAAAAAGATATATATAGATCCCGTAGGAGAGACTGAAAGAATTGCGGTTGGTGGAGAGGTCGATTTAAGTGGTAAACAAGACACGATTACTGATAGTACAAATCTAACTGTTAATAATCTAATAGTTAGCAGTGTATTAAGTCTGGGTAAGAATGATTCAGAAAACCCTATTTCTATTCAAGGACTTGTTACAAATAGCAAACCTATTATTAGTATATCAAGTGCTTCAGGAGAATACCCAAGAATATCTGGTGTTGGAACTCCTACCGCTGATAATGATGCTGTAAACAGAGGTTATTTAACAACTAAATATGGTTCAACCTACTATGATTCAACAGTAAAAGAATTTTATCTTCCCGGTGGAACTAATCTGGTTATACCTAATACCCAGATGGGTAGATTGTATATTGGTTCAGAAAGTAGCACCTCTACTGATTTTAAAATATATGTTAATGACCCGCTTGATGATGGTAAACTTATCATAACAAATCTTAAAATACCTACTAATGATGAAGATGCAGCTAATAAGGCATATGTTGATACGAAACAAGATAAATTTGCTACCGTTACAACTGCAAACACAGTACAAACCGTTAAAATTGGTGATACTTTATCTATTGCAACTACTCCAAATTTAAATGTAGATATGATAAAATCTACGGGCGTATTAGAATTAAGTGGTAATGACAATGCCGCTAATAGTTATGTATCATTAAGAAAAACTAAATTAGGTAGTAGCTGTGATTTTGATGCTACTCAAGGTTATTTACGAGTTAGAAATGATCCGTTAGCTGATGATTTTGCTGTTAACAAAAAATATGTCGATGACATCAAAACCGAACTCCTCAACGCTATCACCCATCCATATACCTATGATGAAGATACTAAAGAATTAACTTTAATACTGTGAGGTGCTTAAAATGAGTTTAGATTCAATTTTAAGAGCTACAGGGAAGAATTTATTTGATATAAGTAATGTTACTGGTTTTGTAAATTCCTCTGGTAATATAATGTCAGAGAATAATATGAAAATACAAAATGGGTCTATAATAGCCAATTTCGGAGCATATGGTCAATCTTGTATGACGAAAGAATATGTATACTTATCTGTAGGTACTTATACTATATCTGCTGATGTATTAATAGACAATGCAAATGCAAATCCTGTATATATTGGATTATATGAATTAGATAAAAAAATTAATTTAAACAAAGCCACGGCAATTCCATTAAATCAAACGACAAGAGTTAGTGCTACGGTTAATGTCGTAAAAAATGGCAATTATCATATACTTACACAAGGTAGCGGAAATGTATCTCAGTATATTAATCTTAATGCTGTTTTTTCCAATATCCAAATAGAAAAAGGCTCTACAGCGACAGATTATGAACCTTTTCGTAGAATATTACAAAGTGTAAAAATGCCGAGTAATGGCGAAAACTTAACTCCTTATCCATATGAAGATAGTGATAAAACTGAGAACGGAATAACATTTTTAACAGGTTATTATTCAGGTATTACTATAAATGGAGCAACTGATTTATCTGTAGGTTATATTGTAGCCGATAATTTAGATTTAACAGCAGGGAATTATACTTTTTCCAGTGGGTGTAATAGCGCAACCATTCCTAATGGTGTTATGATACAATTGTGTTATTTAGAAAATGGTAGTGTTAAAGGTTTAACTTCACAACTTTCAGGTTCAAAATTGCAAGAAACTTTTTCTATAGATGATACAATAGCACAGAAAAAATTTAGAGTTGTCATAGTTCTTAATCAGGATATGAGCGATTCATTTTCTGTTAATGATTTAGTATTTTTACCTACATTAGTTAAATCCGAAAATAAAGAAGTATTAAAAGTAAGTTATAATAGTAAGAATTTACTGCCATATCCTTGGGCTGACACTACAAAAACTCAAAACGGTATTACTTTTACAGACAATAGAGATGGTTCTTTAACTATCTCTGGAACAGCCACTGCTGAAACATATTTCATTTTACAAAGAGGTAAAAATTATGGTAGTCAACCTATCAATGCTATGTTGACCGAATCCGCAACCAACGGAGAATATGCTGTAAGCAAAAGAATTTTTTATAATAGTAATTCAAAAGTGCTTTCTGTGAATATTTTAAAAGGTGCTACGATTAATGAAACTATTTACCCACAAATAGAACTTGGTACAACCGCAACAGACCATGTATCTTATTACCATGAAACTGTGTGGGTAAAAGAAGCCACAAACTAAAAGAGCCTTATGGCTCTTTTACATACTTGGGCGGAAATAGCTAAAACCACCCAATAAAAAACCATAATAAATAGATATAAAATTTAGAAAGGAGCAATCCAAATGGCAGACAAAACTAAAGTTTTATTTAAAATGGGAAATAAAGATAACTTGCCAACTGCGGAAACCGGCAGTTTAATTATAACTAAAGATACTAAAGAACTTTTTGCGGATACCCCCGAAGATGGCCGTATACAGGTAGGTCTTACAGAGAAAGAAGCACACGCCAATAATTTGTTCTAGATAGAAAAGGATGATTTCAACGGCGGAACTTGGTATTGCTGGCCTTGGCGAGACTAGATGTAGACTTAGCTAACTCTTGAATTTACTAATGCGACAGAACAAGAGCTTGGCTCTGATTGGGCGCCTTCTTTAACTACAACATATTTTATATATGTAAACAATGAAGAATATAAAAATATTGCTTATATTTCTCAAGACCAAAAAATTTAGTATCTCGGCAATGGAGAACTTTTAGATTCTTCTTATAAAAAAAGTGTAACACCTTTTGTCATCTGGTGGGATAATGACGCCAGAGTTTCTAAAATAAAATTTAAAGAAGCCTTTACAGGTAAAATAGTTATAAAAGAAAATATCTATTCAGTCTATATGGTACTTCCAGATGTAGTTCAATTAGGAAGCGGTGGCCATGCAGTTACTGGCGACTGCCCAACAGTTGTTTTAAGTAATAGTATCTTCCAACTTTCTCCATTTTTTGAAATCCAAATGCGCAAAGAGCTTGGTATGAATAAACTTCTCGTTGGGTCAAATTTATATGCAGTTTATGTTCCTGACCCGCTAGAGGAAGATCCTACGGGCTAGAATTACTTTACAGCGGCGGAGCTACAAACCCAAATGGTAAATAAGCGTTATGTAGATAATAAATTTATTAAAGAAACTAATAAAGATCTTACCGAAACACCTGCTTTTACCACCACTAATCTAACTTCTGCGTCTCTTGTTGCCCATAGATTAAACGCTGACACTTTTATACTTAATCTTACAAGTGAAACGAGTTTAGAAGCTGCTGCAGAAGATGTTGTTTCTTTTAAAATCTCGATAGATGATTACCAAATAAGTAATGTATACCAAGTGATAATGAATAATAGTGAGTTCCTTGAGGGGTCTTTAAATAACTATGACCTTGCCGATGGCGCTGTTATTATAAAAAGCAAAGCTTTAAAAGACATAACCACAGCATCTCACGCCCCAATAAAAATTTCCATTATTTGCGGAATAGATAAAGCCTAAGAGAGAAATCTCTTAGGCTCTTTTTTTATTTGTTGATTTTTATTAAAAATAATTATATAATATATATAGAAAATAAATCTTGACAAAGATAAAAGGAGAAAACAATATGAACAATTTCTTACACGGTTTAACTGAATATTCTAATATAAAGCTTACTGAGAATGGTAGTAAAGCTTATAAAAGCACAAATTCAGCTCTTTATGACTGCTTTGCATTTGGCGGGGCTTATAGAAAGCGCAGTGACGAAGATTGTATCTTGCTTTTTAAAAATGCCTATGAGGAAAATCCCGAATATGCGTTGAAATGCTTGTTTTACCTCAGAGATTGCCGAGGCGGCGCGGGGGAGCGCAGGTTCTGGCGTGTGTGTGCTCGCTGGCTAGCTTGTGAGCACCCTGAAGCAGCCATCCGCAATATTAAGTATGTACCTCTTGTAGGCAGATGGGATGACTTGTATACTTTCTTCGATACCCCCGCAGAAGATGCAGCGCTTAAGCTCATTCGTTCACAGTTGGAGCTGGATGTACAGTGTACAACTCCTAGTCTTTGCGCGAAATGGCTGGCGTCCGAGAACGCTTCAAGTAAGGAGACTCGTGCCATAGCTAGCCACATCCGCAAATACCTTAAGCTCACGCATCGCGAATACCGCAAATTACTTTCAGCTTTGCGTACTCGCATCAACATAGTTGAAAAACTTATGTCAGAAAATCGCTGGAATGAAATTGTCTTTGATAAAATCCCTTCTAAAGCTGGCCTTGTGTACCGCAATGCCTTTGCCCGCCATGATATAACCAAAGCGTATGAGAAGTTTATGATAGATAAAAATACTAAAGTTAATTCAGATGTGTTAAATCCAGTAGATATAGCTGATAAAGTTTTTTCTATGTGGAATCCTTCAGAGATTGAAAGATTAACTTTAAATAAATATTGGGAAAATCTTAAAGATTATTACAATGGAAGACAAGAAAATGGAATTGCTGTCGTAGATGTATCGGGATCTATGACAGGTCAGCCAATGAACGCAGCAGTTTCTATGGGGGCATATATAGCAGAAAGAGGTAAAGGTCCTTTTGCTAACCATTTTATCACTTTTTCAGGTAATCCCCAATTAGTAAAGTTTGAAGGAGTAGATATTTATGATAAGTTTCATAGAGCTAGAAATGCTGATTGGGGTATGAATACTAATATTGAAGCAACTTTTAATCTATTATTAAATACCGCAATAAAAAATAACTGCACTCAAGAAGAAATTCCTTCTGTTATATATATCTTTAGCGATATGGAATTTGATGCTTGCGCAACAATTGGAGAGCCTGTTTTAAACCGATATGGTTATGATAACAGTCAAAGAATAAATTCAACAAAAGTCAATACTTTTTTTGAAGTGCTTAAAGATAAATGGAGCGCTTGTGGATATAAATTACCTCATGTAATTTTCTGGAATCTTGATGCTCGTCATAATACTATTCCTGCAATTGGAGACGGATTTTCTTTTGTTAGCGGTTTTTCAATGGATATGATTGAACAAATTCTCTCTGGAGAAGATGGATATTCTCTTATGATGAAAAAATTGAATACAGATAGATATAAGAATATATATTAAAAATTTTTTGGGCATAAGTAGATAATTTCGGTTCAATGGATTTTAAAAACATTGAAAGGAGAAATGATTTATGTCCTTAAAGTATATAGATTTAACTGGCTAGAAATTTGGGAGATGGACAGTTATAAAAAAAGTTGAAAATTTAAAATCTAATGATGCTAAATGGCTATGTAAATGCGAGTGCGGCACTATTCGAGAAGTATTAGGAAAAAATTTAAGAAATGGACGTTCTTCGTCTTGTGGTTGTTATAAAAAAGAAAGAGATACTCAGATAATGATTGCTAGAAATAAAGAAAGAGCATTAGATATTTCACAAGATAAATATGGTTTATTAACTCCATTGGAACCCACTGATTAGCGTTCTTCCCAAGGAAGCATTATATGGAAATGCTTATGTGATTGTGGAAATATTACTTATGTTTCTGTTGATGCCCTTAGATGTAAGCATCCTACGAGAAGTTGTGGCTGCTTACATCGTTCATTAGGAGAAACATATATTGAAAATATTTTAAAACAAAATAATATTGATTTTAAAAAAGAATATCCTATTAAACATGGTAGATTTGATTTTGCTATTTTTAAAAATGATGAAATTATACGATTAATAGAATTTGATGGAGAATAGCATTATTTTAATATAGCTAACTGGGATAAAGTAGAAATTCAACAAAAACGAGATAAAATCAAAAATGAATACGCTTTATCTCATAATATCCCTCTTGTGCGCATTCCTTATTGGGAAAGAGATAATATAACTTTAGATATGATTTTAGGAGATTAGTATTTAGTAGTAACTCCTTAATTTAAAAGCTCTGTGACTAAGTTCACAGAGCTTTTTTGTTTTTTATATAAAAATATATTATAATAAATATAAAGAAAAAGAAAGAAGTGAACCAAATGAAAAGGTGGAAATTTAAGTATGTTTGGGAGTTTGTTACTGATGCAGAAACGCTTGAAGAGGCTGAAAAGCTTACTGAAGATGTATGGGAACAGATAGATATTAACCCGCCAGATGAAATAGAGGTTGAGGAAATAGATGTTTGATAATTTAAAAGCTATATTTTATTGTTATGTAAAGCGAGATTGCGGTGGCTGCCCTTACGAGGGATTGAGCACAGATAAATGCTTCCATCTTCTAGACTTTATCGGTGAAAAAGTGAACTGGGGAAATTTTGTAAAATTTATAAGAGGTGTTTTTAAATGAGAATTAAAATAAGGTTAGATACAGATACTGATTTGCGGAAGCTCGTTGAGTGCTGCGAAGGACTAGCTGAGAGATGTACATTAACGGACGGCCGCAATATTGTTAATGCAAAGTCTATACTCGGCGCAATGTATGCTAAATTTGAATTTGCTGATATATGGCTTGAAACAGAGAATGAACATTATTATCTATTCAAAGATTTTATGGAGGAGTAATTATGATGTATCCCATTTGGATTATAGTTCCTAAGAAAGATAATCATTATCAGCTTGCGGTAGACCAAGACGGCAACTTTTATAATCACTATAAACCCTTCGATGTAGAACATAAGATAATTGCTTTTCTTACTGAAATGGGAGCAAATCATTTTATATCTACCAACCATTTGGAAGAAGAGTATCAGGCTGAATGCAGTTGGCGAGCTAGTCCTTTTATTTGCCCAGATTGCGGAGATCAGATTGAGCTAAAAGCAGACTGGGATGGAATAATCGGACAGTGTATGAATCCTCTGTGTAAAAAAGACTGGAGAATTAAAGATGGAAAAATTGAACGCTACTTCTTTGGCTAAATGGGCACTTTTAGGCAAATTACACAAAAAAGAAATAGATGCACAACTTGAGAATCCCTCTGTTAAAAGTGACCTGCTCTGGCACGGTGCAGGACTTATGACCACTCGATTGGCGCGCTACCTTAACCGCAATTTTAATATAGTAGAATTTACTTATAACTTTTATGATGATTATGAGACTTGCCCTAAATGGGAAGATAGAATGGCTTTTAATAATTGGATAGACTTAAATGGTCCAGATATTTGGTTTGCTACTCAAGAAGAAGCTAATCAAGAAGCATTTGAAGCTTTGCTCGATGTAATAAAACACCGTAAGAGTAATAAAACCAATATTTGGCGTTGGCATATTTTTATTTATAAAACGGGAGTTTTTATACATTGGTTTGGAAGAGATACCGAATGCGAATATGACCATTGGTGGGTTTATGAACCAAATGGAGAAATAGACTGTGATAAGATTAAAGAAATGTTTGTAAGACAGAAAGGGTGTTGGTGTTATTGAAAAATTTATATTTTCAAAAATCTAATGGCGAACATTTGCTTATTCAAGAAAATGTTTCTGACGAAAAAGAAGCTCTATCTTTAATATCAGAGTTTTTAAAAAGACATAATTATAATTCTTATTATACTCGTATGTGGTATTCTAGCGAAACAGTTATTTTTGATGTAGGTAGTTGGTCAGAATTTTTTTAAATTTGCTAAGTCAGAAGATATTTCTAATATTGTAGGTACAGAAAAAGATTTTATAGATAAGGAGAAAAAATAATAATGACAGGCAATGGATTTAAAGATATTACAGGATAGCATTTTGGACGTTTAACTGTAATAGAAAGAGATTATAATTATCCTTTTGAGCATAATTTGGCTCGTAAAACTAGCGCATACTGGAAATGTAAATGTGATTGTGGTAATATAATAACAGTAAGAGGGACTAATCTTCGTAATGGAAAAACTAAATCTTGTGGTTGTTTATCTAAAGAAAAAGCAGCGCAGCGATTTAGTGAAATGAATAGAAAGAATATTTCGCAATTATAGGGAAAAACTTTTGGCTATTTAACTGCTTTATACCCTTTAGAAGAAAGAAAGCATGGTGCAATAGTGTGGCATTGTTAGTGTAAATGTGGAAATACTTATGATGTTAGAAGTGATTCTTTAGTGTCTGGTCATACTATTAGTTGTGGTTGCATAAAATCTTTAGGAGAATATCAAATTGAACAAATTTTAATTCAAAATAATATAAAATATGAAAAACAAAAAAGTTTTGAAGATTTAAGGGGCGCAACAAATAACGCAATTCTTCGTTATGACTTTTATCTTCCAGAATATAATAGATTAATAGAATTTGATGGAGAACAACACTTTTATTCTGTCAAAGGATATTGGAATGGAGCTTTTAGTAATTTAGAAATTTAGAAAGAAAGAGATAATAAAAAAAATATTTACGCTAAAAATCATAATATCAGCTTAGTGAGAATTCCTTATTGGAAACGAAATAATATTACTTTAGAAATGATTTTAGGTAATCAATATTTAATAGAGGAGAAATTAATATGAAAGAAATATGGAAATTTAATTTAGGCATTCCCGCAGATACTAGCATTGTAAATATTCCGGTAAAAGGAACTGTAAAGAAATTGCTTACTGCGCAGTTGCAGAATGGGCATGCTGTACTCTGGGCAGAAGTAGAACCTAACCCCATCGGCAATATAGACAGTTATTTGACTGTTGACATTTGCTGGACTGGCTTTACGCCGCCTGATAGCGATTTTCAATATGTAGGTACTATACAAGCTATGAATGGTCTTGTGTATCATTACTATGTAAAGAATAGCGCTGATATGTTCGATGTATAAAGTGCCGAAAGGCGCTTTTTTACATAATTGATTTTTTATATTTTTTATATTATAATATATATAGAAAATAAAGAAAGGAATTGATTTCTATGACACAAGTAAAAATTTTTGAGAATGAAGCTCATTTAGAAAAAGCTATCAATGATTGGCTTAGTAAATATTCAAGTACAATTAAAAATATAAAGATAAAACCTTTAGGTATTTCTCCATCTGGTGATATTAAAGTAATGGTTATTTATGATAAACCAGATGAAGACAGAATGATTAAAAAGTCTATATTTGAAATACAGAATAGTTTATATAATTATGCAAAGGCTCATGGAAGGGAGAATTTATATGTATAATGTTTATATAGCTAAAGCAAAAAATATACGCCCCGCAGAAAATGCCGATAGGCTTAATCTCTGCGAAGTATTTGGGAATACTACTGTTGTAGATAAATCTGTAAATGAAAATGATCTTTATGTATATTTTCCCGTAGGTGGAAAACTTGCCGCAGATTTCTGTGAGTTAAATCACCTCTGCCGCAAGAAGCAGGATGGCTCTCCGGATACTGGATACCTTGATCCGGATAAGAGAAATGTCGTAGCCATTAAGCTTCGTGGCAATCGTTCTGATGGGTTGCTGCTTCCGCTCTCTTCGCTAGCTTCATACGGAGATGTATCAAAGCTTGCGGAAGGAGATATTGTAACTGTTTTCAATGGTCATGTAATTGCGGAAAAATATATACCGCGTTCTAATCATCGGTCTTCTGGTGGCGTTAAGGCGGGTAACCGCACAAGGAAAGTCTTTGTTCCCATAGCTCCGCTCTTTGCCGAACACTGCGAGACTGAGCAGCTTCAGTATAATCTTGGGCAGTTCCATTGCGGAGACTTGGTTGAAATTACTTTGAAAATGCATGGCACTAGCGCTAGAACTGCTTACCTGCCAGTTCTTAAAGGGTTTAAGCGCACTTTATGGAATCGCATTTTCCGCAGAGAGGGTAAACCTATCTATGATTATGATTATGTTTCCGGCACTCGCCACACTGTTCTGGACTCATTTGGCGAAGGCGGCTTCTATGGAAACAATGAGTTCAGAGGCATCCACGCGAAAAAACTAGAGGGTAAACTGTACAAGGGCGAGACTGTGTACGGCGAAATCGTGGGGTTCACTACCAACGGCACGCCCATTATGGGAACTGGCGCCAATAAAAAACTCGGAGCAGACTTTGTTAAACAGTATGGCGAAACCACTGTATTTTCATATGGTTGTTCACCAGATGGCAAAAAGATGCTATATGGAAAAGACGATGATGGTGTTTTTGCTTTAGAAAAAGAAGCTCCACAAAGCGAATTTTATGTTTATCGAATGACTTACACGACCCCTGATGGCTATATTTTTGAATATTCTCCTGACCAGATGCGTCAGCGTTGTGAGCAAATGGGTATTAAAACTGTTCCTGTTCTTTGGAAAGGATATATTCCGGAGGACGTTGATGCTGGCGAGTGGATACAGAAAAAGGCTGAAGAATTCTACGATGGGCCTGACCCAATTGGAAAGACTCATATCCGCGAAGGCGTAGTTGTAAGAATTGTTAATGCCCCTAAGTTTAAGGCATATAAAATTAAGCCTTTTGCTTTCAAGATGCTTGCTGGTATTATATCTGAAAAGCTGGTTCAGTCTGGCGCAACAGATAAAATGGCAGATGACGTTTTAGCAGAACTTTAAGGAGGTCGCGCAATGATAGGTTTTTGTATAGAGGCGTGGTAGTCGGTTGTTGTTTTGGATTTCTCCTTTGTGCAATCCTTACAGCAAGTCATCAGAGCGAAGAAAGAGACAATCGTAAATGATTGTCTCTTTTGATTTTTTATAAAAAATATATTATAATAAATATATAAAATAATAAAGGAGTAATTAACTATGAGCTATTTAGACCGTATAAAGAAACATACCCTTGCTGATATGATATATAATACTACCTCTATTGATAAAATTGTATCTATTGAAGAAAAACAGAATAAGCTAATAGTTAAAGGATATACTCAAAATCAACCAATAGAATTTGAGGTGAAAATGTGAAGCGTTTATTTTCAATCTTTCTTGCAATACTCTTAACATTTGGGCTAGTTGGATGCGGAAAGGGCTAGGTTAAGCAGCCCATTTCGGCAATCTATACCTCTTACGGCAATATAGAAATTATATCTGTAGAAGAAGCAAAGGAATATAGTGGGGAAGTTAATGATTGTATTAGAGTAAGAGTAATGTTTACTAATAATACAAAAGAAACAATATTCTTTTCCGCAGATAACTTAATGTGCCGTTATGATGAAGAAATAACAGATGCGGCGACTATCGAAGATGCTATAGATATTCTTCCCCCAACAAACTTAAATGCTGGTGTTTCTACAGTTGGTAATATATATTTCTATGTACCAAATGGAACAGAAGATATAAGAATAGAATGTACAACTGAACAAGGTATTGCAATATTCCCCTTTACAATAAAAGACAACTAATTAAAAGTTGTCTTTTTGTTTTTTATATAAAAATATATTATAATATATATAAAGAAATGAAAGGAATTGATATATATGTTTGTAAAATTTAAAGTAGTTTGGTTTAATGATGCGGCAAGTGAAAGCGCTGTTAGTACTGGTTTAATATTTGCCGATGGCGACGAATGCGAAGCTTATATGGCAGCCGTTGAGAAGCTTTATAGATATTACGGCAAAGATATTGAAAGCATTAAGATTGAACCTTTTGCTCCTGATGAACCGCTTATAATTGAAGAAGATATTCTTGATGAAATTGCTGAGGAGGTAATTTGGTAATGGGGACTTTTGCTATTGCGGATCTCCACGGTAATGGAGAAATGTGGGTTCAGGTGCGGTCATTCCTCAAACGAGAAGATACCTTGTATGTGCTAGGTGATGCCGCAGACCGCGGCCCCAATGGTTGGGCAATTATCAAAGATATTCTTGAAACTCCAAATGTGAAGTATCTCTTAGGTAATCATGATGTAATGCTTCTTGACACTTTTGTTGAGGATTTTGATGGTTTTGGTTCTCACGCCTACTGGAACTATAACGGCGGTTTTACTACTTACACTGATATTCAAGAAGATAAAAATGCTGATAAATATTTGCAGGAACTTGCGGGGATGCCTTATTATTACCGTTATGAAAATACCAAAGGTGATATTATTCATTTAACTCACGCTGGGTTTGACCCTGATAAGGAAATATCTGAACTAAATGATTTAGTGTGGGATAGAAGCCATCTGGTTACTAAAGAATGGCGCGGGGCAGATAATGAATACTGCGTTTTTGGTCATACACCAGTTCCTAACTTTAAAAAAGGTGCTGTAGATATTAAAAATTGTACGGCTCTTCTTTGCGATGGTCATAAAATAGACATAGATAGTGGCTGTTTTACAACTGATGAATTACCGATTTTAAATTTAGATACACTTGAAGTAGAAAGGATTTGTAAATATGACCGCTGGTGAAACACACGAGTTCCGCTGTTTATGTTGCGGAAAACCCACTATCCCTATCCTTCGTCCTACTTCAAGACAGAGAGAAAAATTTCATAGAAAAAGACTATACTGCCCTAATTGCCGCAAAGAATGTAATGCAGTTGAAATACGCAATGAATTTGAAAGAAAAGAATTTTTAAATGACTTTAAACAAGGTAAATTTATTGAAGAAGCTTGGGAGAGTGTTATGCTATGCGCAAAAAGCTGTATATAATGGTAGGAGCGCCTGGTGGCGGCAAATCAACTTACATCCGCACACACGCAGCTCCCGGTCATTCCGCACATATATCTAGAGACGCCATTCGCTATGCTAAACTTGAGGAAGGCGAAAGCTACTTCGGCAGAGAAAAAGAAGTATATAAAACTTTTATTCAGCAGATAGTAATGGCTTTTGATGATTGCCCTTGGATAGATGAAGTATGGGCAGACGCTACACATCTTACAAAAAGCTCAAGAAAAAAGCTGCTTTCTCATTTAAATGTCACAAATATAGATGTAATTCCTGTGGTGATAATGCCTGAGTTAGATATTTGCTTAGGTCAGAATATGCTCCGCACAGGAAGAGAAAGAGTACCAGATGCTATCGTAGAAAAAATGTATGATAGCTATGAAGACCCTGCTAATGATAGAATAGAATATGATAATATAATATATATAAAAGGAGAGATATAAAATCTCTCCTTTTACTTTTTCATTTGGTTTCCCAAACTATTTAGCAACTAAAAAACTATTGATATAACTATTAATATAACTATTAAGTATTAGTAGCTAAATATTCGGGGGAAGGTTATTCATTTTGTTTAGGAATGTTGCTTACCTGTCAAAAATCGATGGTAGCTGAGTTGTCAAATTAATATTTAGGCAGGTTTTTAGTTTCACTTACTACAAATAAAAGTCTCATTCTTTCTACTGGGATTATTCGATTGCTACCTTCCATCCAATCACCAACACTTTCCATTTCTGTAAAATGTTCATACTTTATAAGTTTATCTTTTAATGCCGCTAAACAATTCTTTATAGTAGAATCTGCGGTTTTTGTTTTTTCTGCATACCCTAAAGCTTTTTTAAGTTCAGTTATAGTAAAAACATAATCCTTTTTCCATTTATATTTATTTAATAAATAAATATAAATTCTAACTCCTTGAGCGCTATGAACATCAACAACATATTTTATAACTTGTGGCTCTGCTAATTCATATTTGCCAGTATAATCATAAGGGAAAACAAAAACCTCTAATTCTCCTATTTTATCTTTAGCAACAAGCCCAGCCTCAATAAGTTTATCTAAATGTCGGTCTACGGTTCGTGTTGAACAATTTAAAGTCTTAGCAATAGCACTTTTTTCTTTAAGATAGTTTTTACGACTTAAATATTCTTTATATTTCTTTTCTCCATCTGGAGCTGCAGTAGATATACTTCTCATATACCCATATAATAGATCATCCGTATTATAATTCATAAAATCATCCTCTAAACTATATCTTCTTTTGGGTTGTTTATTATCTTCCAAGCTAATCATCTCCTTTCACTTATATTTAATTTCTAAAAGTGGACATTTGTCAAAGTTTGCCCAAAGAAGTTATATTTTTTCTTTTATTATATCATTTTTAATCTAGAAAATCAATTTATTTTACTTTTTTATATTTATATGATATAATAAAAATAAAAAAAGAAGTGATAATAAATGATATATTTTTCATCAGACTTGCATTTTGGACATCAAAAACCTTTTCTCTATGAACCTCGAGGCTTCTCTTCAATAGAAGAGCATGATGCCGCAATAATCAAAAATTGGAATGAAATAATAACACCAGATGATGAAGTATATGTGCTTGGCGACTTGGTAATGAATGACACCGAAGCTGGCGTCAAAAAGCTGGCTCAACTTAATGGAAAGCTAAATATTGTCTTCGGCAATCATGACACAACTCGAAAAATAGGACTTTATGAAGAGCTTTCTAATATAACTTCAGTTGGTTGGTCTACTCTTATTAAGTCTGGTAAATGGAGTTTTTATCTATGCCATTTTCCCACAATGGTAGATAATTTTGAAGAGAGGCACAAATTCTATTGCATTCACGGTCATACGCACGATCAAAACAAATTCCAATTTATCAAGAACTGTTGCTACAATGTAGCCCTAGATGCCCACGATAATAAACCCGTATCAATAGAACAAATCAAAGCTGACCTTAGAGAGATTAGATAGTAATCTCTCTTTGGTCTTTTTTTTATAATCTTTATCTACTATTTTTGATAGTATAAAAAGGAGGAATTATTGTGTTCAATATTATTAAACAAAATGGCAATACTTCATATGGTATCAAGAAATATCTATGTGATACTGCAGCTGATTTTGAAGAGCTTAAAACGAAAGAAAAAGCAACTCCTGGCTCTACTGTTTTTGTGGCGGAGACTGGTAATAGCTATGTTTTAAATAATAATGGAGAATATATAGCTTTGCCGCAGGCGAGCGGCGGCACCTCGACAGTTGATTGTTATTGGCAGTTCTTCTAATTTGACATTCTAGATTTTTTATCCTATAATAAAGGTAAAGAAATCTTAAAGGAGACACTCAAATGAAACAATCAGAATACCTCTGGTACGAAGATACTGGGATAGCAATATGTAATATATATTATAAGGACTTAGTTTTCTCTGGAGAAGCAGTATGTCATCCAGATGACAAAGAGTTTATGTCGCGCATAAGTGGTTGTGAGATTGCCGAAATGCGTGCTACTATAAAATATCTTCAGCATATTAAAAATAATGAACTTCGTCCCAGTATACAAGCTCTCACTGATTACTATAATACAATGACTCAAAGTGCTAAATTCAATCAAAAATCCTATGAAAATAAAATGTTGTGGAGAAGGATTCAACTTTTAAAAGATGATTTAGCTGCAACTCAAGAAAACATAGTTCTGCTAAAGAAAAAATTGAGAGATTACTTGGCAAATAAAGAAAAAATGTATGAAGTAATTAGGAACATACGAAATAAATAAAAAGGAGCTGCATTATATTGAAAGAATTTATACTAGGAATAATCTTTATCTTGGTAGTTCAACCGATATTAGATGGAATCACTTCTCTTTTTCTCACTTGGTTAGAGAATTTAAAAACTGGGCTGGGAGTAAAGATAGCTGAAAAAGGTCAACAAATAGACCTTCTTACGGCTAATGAACCTCAATGCGCAATAGGGTTTGCAGTTCCCGATGAAGAAGAGGAGTATGAGATTGATGACCTATAAATTCTTTGACACTTGCTCTTTGCTGTTAAAAGCTGGGCATTTATTTGAAGACCAAAGTTATAAGACTGTTATATCTTCTATTACTTTGCAAGAAATAGAAAATATAAAAACCTCTCGCAATAAAGACGCAGAAATAAAATACTCTGCCCGCAAAGTTTTAATAGAATTAGAAGAGCATCCAAATGACTATGAAACTTATGTCTTTACTGAAGATATGCTTGAACCTTTTACTCATATTCATTTGGAAGTTAATAATGATATAAAAATACTTGCTTGCGCTTTCCATTATGATGTGAATCAGCATCCAGATGAAACAGTATTTGTTACCAATGACTTGGCTTTAAAAGCTATTGCTAATATATTCTTTGGGCAAGACTGTATTGAAAGCATTGATGAAAATTCTGTTGATGAATATAAAGGCTTTAAAGAACTTTGTGTGGGCGATGAGGATTTAGCTAAAGTTTATGAAAAGCCTTTAGTCAATTGGTTTGATTGCTTGCCGAATGAGTATATTTTGCTTAAAGATAAAGATGGTCATTATCTTGATAGCTTCTGCTGGACAGGCGTAAAACATCGTCCGCTTATGTATAAAGATTTTAATTCTCGGTGGTTTGGTAAAGTGCGCCCGATTAAAGGTGACCTTTATCAAGCATTTGCCGCAGATAGTTTAATGAATAATCAAATAACTTTGATTACTGGGCCGGCCGGCTCGGGTAAATCGCTGCTTAGTCTAGCTTATTTAATGTATAAACTAGACCGCGGAGATATCGACAAAATAATTATCTTCTGTAATACAGTCGCTGTTCGTGATGCTGCAAGGCTAGGATTCTACCCCGGAACGCGAGAGGAGAAGCTGCTAGACTCCCAAATAGGAAATTTCCTTGCTGCAAAATTTGGTGGACAGATTGAAGTAGAGCATTTGATACAACAAGAAAAGCTTCTTTTACTTCCAATGAGCGATGTACGAGGGTTAGACACCACGGGAATGCGCGCCGGCATTTATATCACTGAAGCGCAAAACCTCACAGTAGACCTTATGAAGCTAGCTCTTCAACGCATAGGTGAAGATAGTATTTGTGTAATAGAAGGAGATAACCTCGCACAGGTTGATATGGTTGAATACTCTGGCAATAACAATGGCATGAGACGATTATCGCAAGTCTTTAGAGGCAATGATTTCTTTGGACAAGTTGAATTACAAACAATTCACAGAAGTCAAATTGCCGAATTAGCGCAATATATGTAAGACTAGCTTATGCTAGTCTTACTTTATATAGAAAGGATGAATTTATTATGATAGATAATGAAACTTTAGAAAATGAACTTAATGAAGAAGCTCTCGCAGAGCTTTCTAACGGAAAAGGAGATGAAGACTAATGGCTTTCACTAATAGTCCACTGGTTAATTATACTAAAATATCGCCTAATAAAACTGTAGGCCGCAATCACGCAATAGATACAATAACAATTCACTGTGTTGTTGGTCAAGCTTCTGTTGAGACACTTGGTAATATTTTTGCTAGACCGGCGAGATAGGCTTCCTCAAACTATGGCATAGGTTTTGATGGGCGCATCGGCATGTACTGCGAAGAGAAAGACCGTTCTTGGTGCAGCTCTTCGCCATCGAACGACCACAGAGCTATAACTATTGAGGTAGCTTCTGATACAACTGCTCCTTATGCGGTTAATGCAAAAGCTTATGCTTCTTTGATTAACCTTGTTGCAGATATATGCAAAAGAAATGGTATCAAAGAACTTAAATGGAAAGCTGATAAAAGCTTGATAGGCCAAGTAGATAAGCAGAATATGACTGTTCACAGATGGTTTGCGGCAACTGCTTGCCCTGGTGAATATCTGTATAGTAGAATGGGTCAAATCGCTCAAGAAGTAAATAAAAAGCTTGGCGTTGGCGCAACCTCAAACCAAATGTACAGAATACGTAAGAGTTGGAAAGACGCTGCCAGTCAGATAGGCGCTTATACAAATCTTGATAATGCAAAGAGAGCTTGCAAGAACGGTTACTATGTCTTCGATAGTAAGGGTAATATAGTATATCCTGAGCAGAAGCAAGAAACTGCGCCGACCCCTGCCCCAACGAAGAAGTCAGTCCAGGAAATTGCTGCCGAAGTTTGGGCCGGTAAGTGGGGAAATGGCGCCGTCCGCAAACAACGACTTGAGGCTGCAGGGTACAACTACAACGAAGTTCAAAAAGCTGTAGAGAACTACAAGAAGACTCCTACACCCACGCCCGCGAAGAAATCTAACGCTGAAATAGCTAAAGAGGTATGGGCTGGTAAATGGGGTAACGGAGCAGACAGAAAGAAGAGACTCGAAGTTGCTGGTTATAATTATGCTGCGGTCCAAGCAGAAGTAGAGAAAATCGCAAAAGGCGGAAAGACTACTTCTAATGGTTACAAAGTTCAGATAACAGCTAGTGCGTTAAATGTGCGCGCAGGTGCCGGCACAGGCTATCGCATAGTTAAAGTAGTACACAAAGGAGAGACTTACACAATTGTTCAGACATCTGGTGGTTGGGGTAAGCTTTCAGATGGCTCAGGCTGGATTTCTCTGGCTTACACAAAGAAGGTGTAATAAATGGCGAAGAAAACAAAAGATAAACAGAAAAGAGCTTTTTCTAAAAGTCTACTTATCCAAGAATCAATTCTCATTTGGATAATCACAATCGCTTTTATTGGATTAGCTTTGCTCTGTATTGAAAAAGATTATATTGGTGAATTACCTTGGTTTAATGCTATTGTGGGTTGTAGCTGGGCGGCTTATGGCGTCAGTCAAGCTTGCTATTACCGCAAGTCTCAAAAAGAAAACTCCGTCGGGGGCCTCACCTATGATCTAGCCATGATGGACCAAACACAAAACCCAATAGAGGAAGAAGAACCAACTGAAGAAGATACTTCAGCAGTCGGTTGATATATAGCGTCGTAGTAATAACTACGGCGCTTTTCTTTATTTTTTGACAATTAAAAATTGTTATGATATAATATATACATAAGAAATGAAAAAATCTTGGCTAATTTAATTAAGAAAGAAGTGATAAAGCTTTGCTTGAGATTTATACAGACGGAAGTGCGCATCCTAACCCTGGCCCAGGCGGCTATGGAGTAGTTGTTTATAAAGACGGAGAGCTAGTTAAGCTCCACTCAAAGCAGTATCCGCAAACCACCAATAATGAAATGGAACTCAAAGCAATACTTTGGGCAGCTCTTAAATACGGCGATAAAGATAATCCGCCAGTAGTTTATAGTGATTCGGCATATGCGATAAATTGTTTGCTCACTTGGAGCGATGGCTGGCGCAAGAACGGCTGGACCAGGCCAAAAGGGCAGAAAATAGAAAACTTAGAGTTAATAAAAGCATTTTATGAGAATTGTAGGGGGACTATTGATTTACAGAAATGTCTTGGGCACGCGGGGGTAGAAGGCAATGAATTAGCAGATAAACTCGCAACTGGAAAATTTAAAGAAGGAGATATATTATGAAGAAAGTGTTTGTAGATTATCCCGTAAATTGGATTGCTGGTCATTTAAGATATGGTCATAGAGAAGGAACTATTGAGATGACCGATGAACAATTTGAAGAGTTTAAACAAAATCCAGAAAAATGGTTATCTGATAGAGAAGATATTGATTTAGAGCTTCTTGTAGATGATTGGGAAATAAATGGTTATGATAGTGAGATTGAAGATGTTCGTTGGGAGGTAAAATGAGTTTGAATACTCTTTAGAATATAATTGGATAATAAAAGAAAAGAGGAATTTGATATATGGGAAAATTTATAGATTTAACAGGTAAATAGTTTGGAAAATTAACAGTTATTGAAAGAGATTATAATTATGCTAATGAACATAACTTAAAAAATAATGTAGTCTATTGGAAATGTCAATGTGTTTGTGGTAAGATAAAAGCTGTAAGAACTGGTGATTTAAATAACGGAAAAGTTAAATCTTGTGGACGTTGTTTTCTTGCCGATGATTTAACGGGTTAGCATTTTGGAAAATTAACCGTTTTAGAAAGAGATTTTAATTATAAAACTAAAAATGGAATAAAAGGTGCTGGCGCCTTTTGGAAATGTTCTTGTGAATGTGGTGGTAGAGTAACGACTTCTGCTAAATCTTTAAAAAATGGAACAATAATTTCTTGCGGTTGTGTTCCAAAAGCTATGATAACTAAGCTAGGAAAGAATACGCTTAAAGATTTGACAGGAAAAAAATTTGGTAAATTAACAGTTATAAAACGCAATTTATCATATGCAACTGAAAATAATATTGTTAGTAAACATCCTTACTGGGATTGCGTCTGCGACTGTGGTGGAAAAATTACTGTTTTAGGAACATCACTAACACAGGGGTTAACTTCATCTTGTGGCTGCATATCTTCTTTAGGAGAAGAAAAAATAAAAAATATTTTAATAGATAATAATATTAAATTTGAAGTATAGAAAAAATTTCCAGACCTTAGAATTAATAATACTTGGTTTTATCGTTATGATTTTTATTTGCCAGATTATAATCGACTCATTGAATTTGACGGAGAGCAACATTATTCTTATTCCAATAAAGGATGGAATACTGAAGAATAGTTTAAAAAGACTCAATATTCTGATTAGGTAAAAAATGAATATGCTTTATCTAATCATATAGATTTAATTCGCATCCCTTATTGGGAACGAGATAATATTACTTTAGAAATGTTATTAAAAGATAAATACTTAATCAAAGGAGTTAATAATGAAGAATAATCAAAACTCATATACTAAAGATTCTATTCAATCATTAAGCCCATTAGAATTTGTAAGGCTACGACCTTCTGTTTATTGTGGTAGTGTAGAATATTCTACTCAATTATTGACTGAGCTATTCGCTAATTCAACCGATGAATTCCAAATTGGAAACGCTCATACCATTATTATCAACTCCCTTCCCAATCACACTTATGAAGTAATTGATGATGGACAGGGGATTTTGCCCAATGTTTTACGAGAAGATGGAAAAACAATCTTTGAAGCAGTTCTAGGACAGCTTAATACTAGTGGTAAATATAATTCAGATGGAGTGTATGAAGGAAGTTCTATAGGAGTTAATGGGCTTGGTTTAAAACTTGTTACCTTTTTAAGTCATTGGCTAGAGGGCCTCACTTGGCGAGATGGAAAATATGAACGAATTTGGTTTAAAGAAGGACAGTTTGAAAAAAGAGAAGTAGGAAAGTGGACAGAAAAAAATAATTCTCATGGCACAAAAATTATTTGGCAGCCTAATGAAGAATTTTTTACTCATCCAGAAGTTGAAGATAATAAGGTTAAAGAATTAATTCAATCAACTGTTTGTCTTTGCCAAGGCTTGACTGTTAAGTTTAATAATGAAACTTATTTTTCTTCTAACGGTATTGATGATTTGATTGATAATAAAAACGAGATTTTAAAAAATCGTTTACGAATCAAGTACCAAAAAGATAAACATAAGTTAGATTTAAGCATGACTTATACTAATTCATATTCTTCTTCTATTGTTTCATATGTAAATACTGGTCTTACTACATCTGGCTCTCATATAACTCAAATAAAAACAATTCTTACTCGCGAAATGAATAAATTTTTCCGAGAAAAGAAATGGCTTAAAGAGAAGGACGAAAATTTATCTGGTGATGACTGTCAAGAAGGATTAAGATTGGTTTTTCATTTGGTTACAACTAATGTTGGGTATGATGGTCAGTTAAAAGATAGAATTGTTAAGATTGATATGACACCTTTCACTAGTATTATTGCGGATGAATTGCGGAATTGGTTAAACAATAATGAAAAAGAAGTTAAGAATATTGCGGATAAGGCGCTTAATGCACGTAAAGCTAGAGAAGCTGCGAAGAAAGCTAGAGATAACGTGCGGCAGCCGAAAGAAAAAAAGAAACAGTTTTTGAACTTACCCAGTAAATTAGTTGATTGCTGGGGGAAAGATAGAGCTAGCTGTGAATTGTTCATAGTCGAAGGCGATTCAGCGGCAGGCGGACTTGTTGAAGGACGAGACGCAGAGCATGTCGCTGTATTCCCAGTCCGAGGGAAAATCATTGCTGCCTATAAAGCGGCAGCAGAGAAGGTCTTTGCAAACGCAGAAGTTATAAATCTTATTAAAGCAATTGGTCTCGACCTCGATTCAAAAACTCATAAATTAATCTATGACAAAAAGAAGCTTCGTTATGGCAAGATAATGCTAGCTGCGGATGCGGATCCCGACGGAGCTAGCATTAGGAACCTCTTAATCGAGCTCTTTTGGTGGCTTTGCCCGGAGCTAATTGAAAATGGACATATTTATACAACGATGCCCCCGCTGTTTAGAATAACAACTAAAAAGAATAAATATATATTCTTAAAAGACGCAGCGGCGCTCGAGGAATATAAACTCCAGCATCGGGGAGAAACATTCCAGATTAACCGCAACAAAGGGTAAGAGATAGTCTGGCCCTTATCTACTTTTCTGCTAACTAGCAGGGTTAAAACGAAAGTTTTAGCTAACGAGGAAGTCTAAACTTTAAAAATTTTTTTGGTGAACTTTGGTCAACCCAAATTAACCGAGCTTTATTAAAATATATATTATATAGAAAAAATTTTTAAAGCACGATAATCTCGTGGGAAAGGATAATTTTTATGATAGGAATTTATAAATATCAAAATAAACTTAATGGGAAAATTTATATTGGACAAAGCACTGACATTGAACGCCGGTATCAATAGCATTTGTGGGATGCTGAAAAGCGCCCTGAACAAGGAACAGGCATTGATTTAGCTATAAATAAATATGGAATAAATAATTTTACTTTTGAAATTATAGAACAATGCAATCCTGAATAGCTTGATGAAAGAGAGCGGTTTTGGATAGAATATTTTAATTCTTACACAGAAGGATATAATAGAACTCCAGGGGGTTCTTCTTTAAGAGGAGAAGAGCATCCAAGAGCAATATTAACTAAAGAACAAGTTTGGCAAATTCGAGAATTATATGGAAAACGAGTTAAGCGTTCTGATGTTTTTAAAATATTTAAAAATACTGGAATTTCTAAACGAGGCTTTCTTAAAATCTGGAACTGTGAAACTTGGACAGATGTTCATACTGATGTGTATACTCCAGAGAATCGGGCTTGGCATAAACAACAAATTGGACATTCTGAAGATTAGAAAGGTCTTTCTTCACTAGATAGAGCAATTACTCAAGATGAAATTAATATCTGGGTTAATGAATATCAAAATGGAATGACTATAAATGCTATAGCTAAAAAATATAATAGAGATAATGGCACTGTTCAAAAATATATTTTTAATCCAAATGCTATTAAAAAAGTTCAATATAGAGGTAGAGCTATTAAGAATTTAAACACTAATAAAATTTTTAATTCTATTAGTGCTGCTGCTAAATGGGCAGGGTGTGGAGCAACCACTTTAACAAGACATTTAGCAACAGATAAAATTGCTGGAAAAGTTCCTGAAACTAATGAACCAGCTCAATGGGAAGAATTATCCTAATCCTGTATCGACTATTCCCTTTGTAGGGAAGTACCGGTGCTATTAGTACGCACTCACATTTTAGGAAACGAAGTGTGTTAAACGGGGAAACGGTAGACTAAGTAAAACCACTTAGAAGAAATAGTCAGTACCTTTAGAAATAAAGGAATAATACGTAGGTGAACAAGACGCAACCGAGCTTGCGGAAGCGCTTCTCAACCCAGAAACGCGCAATGTAGCAAAGCTTGTAGTAGAAGACAAAACAGAAACCGCAAATTTAATAGAGATACTTTTAGGTCCAAGTGTTCCACCTAGAAGAGAGTTTTTATTAAAGCACAGTGAGGAGGCAAATGATAATGACTGATGAATTAAATATAAATCAAGAATTAAAGCAAAACTTTTTAGACTTTTCATTTGAAGCAAATTCACAACGCGCTTTTGCGGATGCAAGAGATGGGTTGAAGCCCGGTCAGCGTGCTTGTCTTTGGGAAATGTTTGTTAAAGGATATTCAAGCTCTAAGCCTCATGTAAAATCAGCAAAGATTAGTGGTGGAACAGTGGCTAGCTGGTGGCCGCATGGCACAACCGCAATTTACGATACTTTTGCAAGAATGTCACAGCCTTGGGTAAATAATATTCCAGAAGTAGATTGGCATGGAGCAAATGGGTCTATCCAGATTAGTGGAGAACCTGCCGCAGATCGCTATACTGAAGCACGACTCGCAAAGAGCACTGAAGAAGGACTTCTGCAAAATATTAAAAAGCAAAATGTTCCTATGAAATTAAATTTCTCAGAAGATGAAGAATGGCCTGAAGTCTTTCCTGCTATTTATCCCAGATTAATGGTGAACGGATGCCAGGGCATTGGTTCCACTATCGCCAATGTATGGCTGCCACACAGTTTAGACGAACTCGCAGCTAGCATTAAGGAATATTTAGCTACAGGTAAAATTGATTATAGTAAATTAGCGCCTTCTTTTCCAAGTGGGGGAGAAATTATAAATAAGGATGATTTACACACTATTTACGAAACTGGTAAAGGAAAAGTCATCCTTCGTGGAAAAGCTGATATAAAAGGAAATATAATTACTATTACAGAAATTCCTTATCAAGTTTATATTGAGCCTTTTATAGACCAAGTGAAACAGTTGATTGAAAAGGAGGAGATAAAAGGTATATCTAATATTTTAAATAAAAGTAATAAAAAACAACTTTTAATTGAAATTGAATGTGACTCCTCTGCTGCTTCTGTTTTAACTCAGCTTTATGTAAAGACTGATTTACAGAAAAACTTTAATGCAAATCAGTATGCGCTTGTAGGTAAAACCCCAAAGCTTTTAAATTATAAGCAATATCTTGACATATATTTACAACATAACTATGATTGTATAAAAAGAGAAAATCAATTTACTCTTAATAAATCTAAAAAGAGATTAGAGATAGTAAATGGATTAATTAAAGCTCTTGAAGATATTGATAATATAATTAAGTTAATTAAACAGAGTGATTCAAGTGCGGCCGCAGCAAAAAACCTTGTTGAAAAATATGCTTTTACAGATAATCAAGCTAAAGCAATTGTAGATATGAAGCTTGGTCGGTTAGCGCATTTGGAAAAAATAGAACTGAATAAAGAACAAGAAGAATTAACTTCCACGATTGCTGAATGCGAAGATATTATAAACAATGTTTCTCGACAAAAAGATATTTACTTAGAGAGATTTAATGCTTTTGTTAAAAAATATCCTTCTCCTCGTAAGACAGCTTTAATGCAAGCTCTTCCGACTAAAGAAGAAAAAGAAATAGAATTTGTAGAACCCGAGAAATGCGTTGTTGTGATGACTGAAGGTGGTACAATAAAGCGTATTCCACAGACTTCTTTCCGCAATCAGAAGCGTAACACCAAGGGAGTAAAAACACAAGAAGACATAACTAAAAGTGTAATCCGCACTAACACAATAGATTCACTTATGGTATTTACCAATCTCGGCAATATGTATCGTCTTTTAGTAGACAACATTCCAAATGGAACAAATGCTTCGAAAGGTACTCCTATATCTTCTTTAATTGAGATGAAACCAAATGAAAAAGCAACTGTAATATACTCTATTTATAAAGATACCGATGCTAAATATATTATGTTTATAACTAAACAAGGTATAGCTAAAAAGAGCGCTTTAGATGAATATACTAAAACTAAAAAGAAAAGCGGTATTCTTGCAATTAATTTGCGGGAAGGCGATGAAATAGCTGCTGCATTTTTAGTAAAAGATGAAGATGTTATTATTACTACAGAACTTGGTATGTCAATTCATATCAGCTCATTAGAGATCGGGGCAACGTCAAGAGCTACGGTTGGAATAAAAGGAATTACTTTAAAAGATGGGGATAATGTATGCTCTGCTATTCCGGTACACGATAAAAGTGATAAACTTGGAATCTTTTTAAGTAATGGGTTAGGTAAGTTGGTTGATTTAAAAGAATTACCTCTTCAGAAAAAGGCTGGAAAAGGACTTATGATTAGTAAATTAGCGGAAGGAGTAAAAATTGCTGCGACCGCAATGTTATCAGAAGCAGATAATGTGCTGATAGTTGGAAGTGCTAATTCAGTATGTCTTTCCGCAAAAGATATGCCTACACTTGGTAGACCAGCAGTAGGAAATCAACTAATAAAAAGCTCTGTAGTACGGTCTGTGAGTAAGGTTTAAGAAACTCTTACTTGACAAAGATAAAATTTTTCCTTATAATATATATAAGAGATTTAAGTGAAAGAATATTTAACTAAAGTTAAATCTCCTCTTTATATAGCGTATTAACTCAAACTAACGTTTGAGTTAATACTTAGATTAGATATACAAACACTTTGTGTTTGTATATCTAATCGGAATCTTTGTTTCTTATTTGAATATATATAAAATTTATTATATAATATATACATAATAAAAAATAAAAAGGAGTTTTTAATAATGACAAAAACTTCAGAAGCAATAATAAAAGAATTAGTTGAAAAACTTAATTATTATACAAAGCTATATGATGAAGGGCATCCCGCAATATCAGACGCTGAATGGGATAACCTTTATTTTAATCTCTGTCATTTGGAAGCAGAGACGGGAATAGTATTACCCAATTCGCCCACGCAGAAAATTTCTTATGAAGTAGTTTCTGAATTAAAGAAAGTTAAACACTCTCATCCTATGTTGTCTCTTGCAAAAACAAGAGATTTAGAAGAACTTAACTCTTTCGCATTTGGTGAAGATAGAATTTGCATGCTTAAAATGGATGGGCTTACTGTAAGTCTTCACTATGAGAATGGTAGATTAGTTTCTGCGGAAATGCGCGGAGATGGTGCAGTGGGGCAGGATATAACACACAATGCTAAAGTAATTAAGAATATACCTAAGTATCTTCCGCATATAAGCGCTTCTTTTACAATAGATGGTGAAATTATCTGCGATGAAGATACTTTTACACAAGAATTTTCTGATGAATATGCTAATCCTCGTAATTTCGCAGCAGGTTCAATTCAGCTTCTTGATAGTAAAGAATGTGCGGCAAGAGGATTAAGTTTTATCGCTTGGGATGTTGTTGAAGGTTTAGAACAGTTAGAAGGCTTAAATGAAAGACTGATAACTGCTGCTTCACTTGGTTTTACTTGTGTTCCTTATGATTTATTTTCAGCTAGTCAAAAAATAACAGAAGAAGATTTAACTACTTTTAGAAAATGCGCAGCTGATTTAAACTATCCTATCGATGGGCTTGTATTAAAAGTGAATGATTGCGTAAAGTATGCTAAGGCTGGCTCAACAGAACATCACCCTAACGCCGCAATGGCTTTTAAATTTGAACCAGATGTATATGAGACTTGGCTTGAAAATATTGAATGGACACTTGGACGCACTGGCGTTTTAACTCCTATCGCAGTTTTTCATGAGGTAGAAATGGATGGCTGTGGATGCACACGAGCTAGTCTTCACAATATCAGCGTAATGCGCGAAACACTTCATCGAGCTTATCAAGGACAAAGTCTGTGCGTTTTTAAAGCGAACGATATAATACCTCAAGTCTTATCCGCAGGCTATCCAGAATCAAGCGCCGATATCGAAGGTATTAGACTTGATAATATTCCAGATGTATGTCCAATTTGTGGTGGACCGACTTATATAGAAAAGAAAAATGACTCTGAGGTTTTAAAATGCGGAAACCCTGATTGCTGTGGTCAGTTACTGACAAAGCTAGACCATTATTGCTCAAAGAAAGGCTTAGATATAAAAGGTCTTTCAAGAGCTACTCTTGAAAAGCTTATTGATTGGGGCTGGGTTAATGAAATCGCTGATTTGTATAAGCTAGAACCGCACAGAGAAGAATGGATTTTAAAACCGGGCTTTGGAAAAGTGTCAGTAAATAATGCTCTGACCGCAATCCAAATGAGCAGAATACCTAAGTTAGAGAAATTTATCTGCGCACTTGGTATTCCGCTTGTGGGAACATCGCTTTCTAAAGACCTTGCAAAGCATTTTAAAAGCTATGAAGAATTGCGGGACGCGGCAAAAAATCACTATGATTTTACTCATTTGGATAAAGTAGCTTATGAAAAAGCTTCTGCTCTTTGGAATTTTGACTGGGCGAATGCTGACCTCATAGCAGCTAATATCCTTGGTTATGAGCAGGACGAAGCGCCGGCAGCGCAAGATATGATTGGCGAAAAGATATGCATCACTGGTACTCTACGACACTTTAAAAATCGTAATGAATTAATTAAAGTAATAGAAGCGCATGGCGGAAAAGCAGTTAGCAGCGTATCTTCTCAAACCACTTGGTTAATCAATAATAATATTTCCTCTACCTCAGCCAAAAACAAAGCTGCTGAGCGTTTAGGAATACCAATTATAACAGAAGAAGAATTTATAAATCATTATGCTTTATCAGCTTCTCTTAGTTGAGAAACTTTTAAAAATATTATATAATAAGGATAGAAAGTATGAAACAGAAAGAAATAAAAAATTTAGCAAAGAAGATTGCATAGCTTGAGTTAAAACTTCAGCAACCAAATATATCTACCGAAGAAAAAGCGAAGGCAGAAAATGAAATTATTAAGCTGTCTTCGCATATCGGAGGAATAGATGATATGATTGCCCTAGATGACCAAATTCAAGAAATACTTTTGACTTTGTAAAAAATTTTTTATATAATATCTATACTGAATGAGAAATTCAGAAAATAAAAAAAAAATAAATTATTTTAAAGGAGAAAAATTAAAAATGGCAAAGCTTTCTGAAAATAGTGTAAAGGTTATTAATTATCTTAAAGAGAATCATGGTAAGAAGATGACTTCACAGGATGTTGCGGCTGCTCTTGATATGACTACTGCGACCGTGAATGGTGTATTTACTTCTTTGAGCAATAAGAAGCTCGGTTATCGTGAGTCTGCTACTATAAAGGGTGCGGTTGATGCAACTTTCATTGGTATAGTAGATGCTGATAGACCTGAAGGTCTTAGTGAGAATGCTGTAGCAATTCTTGATTATCTTGCTACCGTAAAGGGTAAAGATATTACTACCGATGATGCAGTAGCTGCTACTGGTATCGAGAAGCGCAAGTTTACTGGTACTTTCAATTCGCTCGTTAAGAAAGGTCTGGCTGAGAGAATCCCGGTTAAGGTTGAGGGAGATATTGAAGTTAAGTATCTGGTCTTGACTGAGGCTGGTATGAGCTTCGACCCTGAGAGTGCTGACGCTGAATAATTAAAAAGAAGTTTTTGGTCTGGAGGAGGAAATTCCTCCAGACTTTTTTCTATAAAGGAGAAAAGATATGATTTAGGCATTAGTTGCTATTGGTATAGGAGTCGGAATTGGCTGTTTAATTATGGCTTTATTCCTTTTTCCAAAGTTAAAAAGAGTTACGGTCGATAATCAATCCATTTTAAAAGAAAATTCATAGTTACAATTAACAAGAACTAAGTATACGGAAGAAATTTCCCAAATGGAAAAGACAATTGGGGAATTAAATTTGCAGAGAGAAAAATTACTTGCTCAAATTGAATAGATTAATGATAGTCTTGAGAGACAAAAAGAACAAGCTGATAAATCTAATGAAATAATTTATCAACAAAGTTTTGAGTTAATGCAAGAGAAACTAGAAAAAGCTGTTGATGAAGAAGCTGAAAAATTTCAAAAAGCTCAACAAGAAGCAGAAGATGAATATCTTTTGTGTTTGCGGGAACAAGCTGAAGATTTCCAAAAAGCTTTGAAAGAGAATGCAGAAAGGCTTGCTGAAGCCCATAAAATACTAGAAGAGTTCCGCGCAAAAGCAGACGCCGCTCTTGAAGCAGCTAAACGAGAAGAAGAAAAAGCTCTTGAATTAGATAAGTATAAAATTTTACTTAGTGAACAAGACCTTATTGAAATAAATCGCTTGAGAGAAATAGCTCCATATTTTAGGAATGCACGAGCAATTTATAAAATTATATGGGAAAGCTACTATCGTCAAAATACTACAGATTTAATAAATCGTATTATAGGCGCAGGCACTCATACAGGTATTTATAAAATTACCAATTTAAAGAATCAAAAGGCGTACGTAGGCTAGGCTGTAGATCTCTCAGCTAGATGGAAAGACCACATCAAAGCTGGCTTAGGAATCGACTCGCCTAGTAATGTCCTGTACAAAGCTATGGCCGCCGATGGAGTAGAGAATTTTTCTTTTGAAGTGCTTGAAGAATGTGAACGAAGTGAATTAAATAATCGAGAAACTTATTGGATAGATTTTTATAATACTACTACATTTGGTTATAATATGACCAAGGGAGGAGCAAAAAAACAGTAATGGAAGTAAAACTTACTCAAATGACACCTAATCCAGTTAGAGCAATAGAAGAAGCTGCTTCTAACTGCTATAATAGCAAGCCCGGCGATGGAAGAATAATGCGAGCTTGTTTCCGTTCAGGTCATCACGCTGTACTGGAATTTGCTAGCTTTACATTTCACATAACAGGAGTCAGCAGAGCACTTCTCGCTCAACTTACTCGCCATAGACACGCGGGATATGCGGTGCGAAGCCAGCGCTATTGCTCGGAAGACGGAGCAAATTTTGTATGGCCGCACACAATCAAGGCAAATCCGCAAGCAGAATTAATTTATATGAAATTTTTAGAAGAAGCTAAATCAGCATACACAACGCTTCAATCACTTGGTATTCCAAATGAAGATGCAAGGTATGTTTTGCCGAATGCTTGCGAAACAACGCTAGAATTTACCTGTAACTTGCGAGAACTCATACACATAATGAATGAGCGTTTATGTAATCGCGCGCAATGGGAGATAAAAGAACTGTGTCAAAAAATGCGGGCAGAGGTAATTGCCGCAGAACCAGCTTTTGCGGATTTTCTTCAGCCCAAATGTGAACACTTAGGTTATTGTCCCGAGCATTCTTGCTGCGGTCGCAAAAAGAAACTTAAAGAATTGATAGGTTGAAATTTTAAATAAATTTTATTATAATATATATAGTAAAAATGAAAGATAGGTATTTGATATGAAACAAGAATTTATTGATTTTGTAAATGCTTTAATTGCGGCAGCACCTGAAACAGCAGAAAAGTTAATGACAGATAATGTCAAAGCTTATATGGAGGCTTTGGCAGATAAGAAAAATGAAAAACCTGTTCTTACTGACAATGGAAAATTGATTTTGAAATATTTGCAGGAACAGCCTGCTGGTATCTATAAGTCAAAGGATATTGCGGAAGGACTTTATATATCTACAAGGAATGTATCTGGAGCAATTCGTAAGCTTTGCACAGATAACTTTGTAGAAAAGGTGGGAGCTGACCCCGCTCTGTACACAATCACTGAAAAGGGTAAAAATTATAAAATAGAAAATTAAAAGGAGTAAAATTAAATGCGCAAAATGATTAACAAGAGCTATGTAGAAGGAGCAGTTTATCAGCACTCTCTTGAATTGAAGAAAACTGGTGAGCAGTCTAAGAACCCCGGCACAGAGTATATTACTGGCGCTCTTGAGATTGCTACAGATGATAATGGAATAAATATTGTGCCAGTGCATTTTACCTATGTAACGGCAACAACTGCAAGCGGAAAAGCTAATGCAACATTTGGCGTTCTGATGAATTTTATAAATGGTATTTATAAAACTATTATGGCAGATGGCGCTGATATGGCAACTAAAGTAAGAATTGATTCTGCAATTGGTTTAAATGAGTTTTATGCCGATCGTAATGGAACTGAGGAGCTTATTAGTGTAAAGCGCAATGAGGGTGGTTTTGTTCACGTAGAGCAGGCTTTTGATAAGACTGATGAAAAGCAGAGAAATACTTTTGATTGTGATATAGTTATCACAGGCGCAAGGCGTATAGAAGAGAATGAGGAAAGACAAGAACCTGAGAAGATGATTTTGAAAGGCGCTATATTTAATTTCCGCAAAGCTCTTTTGCCAGTAGAGTTTACAGTACTCGATCCTAGAGCAATGGATTATTTTGAGAGCCTTGGGGCTTCTACAAATAGCCCGGTATTTACTCACATTAAGGGCGAGCAGATTTCAGAGGTTATTGTTCGTACTATAACTGAAGAGTCAGCGTTTGGCGCTCCAAGTGTAAGAGAATATAAGAGCACAAAGAAAGATTTTGTAGTAACTTGGGCGGCTTCTGAATTGTATGCTTGGGATGATGAATCTACAATAACGGCAAATGAAATGAAAGAGGCTATGACAGGTCGTGAGCTTTATTTGGCTGAGTTGAAAAAGCGCAGAGAAGATTATAAAGCTTCGCAAAATAAACCGGCAGCGGCTCCGGCAAATGGCGGATTTAACTTTTAAAAAAGATGCCCCTATAAAGGGGCATCGTGCTAAAATTTCTCTTATCAACGATGATTTTATAATAGATAAAGAAATAGTAGATGAAATTTTAAATAAATTTATAAAAGGAGAAGAAAATATAAATGGCAATTAACCTTTTAGATCTTAAACCCCATGTTGTTTCAACAGATTTGTCTGGATATATAACGCTCATTTATGGTCCGCCTAAGATTGGTAAATCTACCTTTGGCGCTCGTATGCCGAAACCCCTCCTCTTAGCCTTTGAAAGAGGATATAATGCAATTCCTGGCGTTATTGCGCAGGATATAACTTCTTGGGGTGAAATGAAGCAGGTTATGCGAGAGTTAAAAAAACCTGAAGTACAAGAGAACTTTAAATCAATAGTTGTAGATACTATTGATATAGCTGCGGATTTTGCGCAGAAATATGTTTGTAATCAATTGGGAATTGAAAATATTGGTGACGGCGGTTGGACTACTAATGGCTGGGCAAAGTACAAGAAAGAGTTCGAGGATGTCTTTCGCACGCTGGCTCAATTAGGATATGCAATAGTGTTTATTAGTCACGATAAAGAAAAGACAATAAAGCCGCAGAATGGTACCGAGTATCAGCAGATTGGTTCTTCTATGCAGTCTTCTGCTCTTTCAATAATTGAAAATATGGCTGATATTATAGGTTACGCGCACCCAAAAGTTAATCCAGATGGCACAACAGAAAGAGTTCTTACTTTGCGCTCTCTTGATAATAGTATTCGTTGCGGATGCCGCTTTAGGTATATAGAGCCTGAAATACCTTTCAGTTATGAAGCTCTTACGAAAGCTTTGCAAGAAGCTATCAATAAAGAAGCTTTAGAAAACAATGGACAGTATGTAACTAATGAGCGTCAGACAGTTTCAATTGCAAAAGAATATGATTTTGATGCTCTTATGAAAGAGTTTAGTGAAATAGCTGGTAAGCTTATGGAGACTGCTTCTGCGGTAAATGGTCCAAAGATAACTGAAATAATTAGCAAATATTTAGGTAAGGGAAAGAAAATTTCTGAAGCAACAAGAGAACAGGCAGAACTTGTTTATTTGATTGTTCAGGAAATTAAAGACACAATGCTTAAGTAATTCCACTTAATCAACTGAAGCGATTCCGCTTCAGTTGATTTTCTTTATATAATTTGTTATAATATATATAAAGGAATATTAAGAGAGGTGAGTAAATATAGCAGCTCATTATGTAAAGTGTGCAATCTGCGGGCAAACATTCAACAGAGATAAAGAAGAATGTGTCCCATATGGCGCAAGAAGATATGCGCATAAAAGTTGTTCTGAAGGTCAACCTCCGCCAGAAGAAAAACCAAAAAAGAAAAAAGTAGAAGTTATTGAAGATCCAGATGAAAAAGAATTAAAAGAATATATTATGAAGCTATTTAATATGGATTATGTCCCCCCTCGAGCGCAAAAGCAAATTAAACAATATATAAAAGAATATAATTTTTCCTACTCGGGAATGAAAAAAGCTCTTTATTATTTCTATGAAATTAAAAAGAATGATATTAGTAAAGCAAATCAAGGCGTGGCGATAATTCCATACATCTATCAAGAAAGCTATAATTATTTTTACTCATTATGGTTGGCGAATCAGCAAAATGAGAATAAGGATATTTCAAGCTATAAGCCAAAAGAGCGTATAGTAAAAATACCTGTTCCGCAAAGAAAAGTAAAAAGAAGAAAGTTATTTACTTTCTTAGATAAGGAGTGAAATAATGAGTAAAAAAATAACAATAAAAAATATTAAAAGTATTTATCCAGAAATCCCATTGGGAAATGCTGTAAATCATCAAGGAGAAAAAAGAAATTGTTTAACATATTTATATAGAACTATAAATAAGGGGAAAAATGTAACTTGGGTAGCACAGTGTGATTGCGGAAACTTTACTATTGTAACCACTTCAGCTATACCAAAAACCAAATCTTGTGGATGTCTTAAAAATAAAATTCAAGATTTAACTAACAAAAAGTTTGGCCGATTATTGGTAATCAATTTAGAAAAAAAGAATAATCGTAAAACTTACTGGAAATGTAAATGTGATTGCGGTAATGAATGTGTAGTTAGAAGTGATAGTTTAATCAGCGGAAAAACTAAATCTTGCGGTTGTTTAATAAAAGAAAAAGCTGCAGAGGTAGGACGACAAAAAATTAAAGATTTAACTAATCAACGTTTTGGTCTTTTAACCGCTTTATTTCCAACAGATCAAAGAATAGATTCTTCTGTAATTTGGAAATGTCAATGTGACTGTGGGAATATTGCTTTTGTAAAATCAACTAATTTAGTTACTGGAGATACTCGTTCTTGCGGTTGTATAAAAACTTCTTTTTGGGAATTGCTAATAGAAAAAATTTTAAAAGAAAATAATTTAACTTTTGAAAAAGAAAAACAATTTAATTCTTGTAAATTTCCAGATACAAATAAATTAGCTAGATTTGATTTTTATGTAAATAATGAATATCTTATTGAATATGATGGAGCACAACATTTCTCTTTTACTGATTGTGGTTGGAATACTAAAGAAAATTATTTAAAAACAAAGCAGCGAGATGAATATAAAAATAATTGGTGTAAAGAAAATAATATTCCATTAATTCGCATTCCCTATACTCATAAAAATATTTGTATAGAAGATTTACAATTAACAACATCTAACTTTTTAATAGGGGGCAAGAATTAAATGGCTAGTAAATATTATGATATTACTGCTGCAGTACAAGTGATAGGTAATATCTTTAACAACCCTGCATTATTAGATCAAACAGATAAATATTCTATAACTGATACCGATTTTTCAGAAAAACTACATCTTATTACCTACGGGACTATATATAAATTATATGAATTAGGTGCTGAAAAAATAACTCTTAAAAATGTTTCTGATTTTCTTGCGGAAAGACCTAAAAGCGAAGCAATTTTTCAAAAAGAGAAAGGCGAAGAGTGGCTCCTTGCCGCTAGTGAGAATGCGACTGCTACTGCTTTTGATTATTATTACAATCGCTTAAAGAAAATGTCTCTATTAAGAGCATATGATAGTTATGGTATTGATGTAAGCTTTTTATATGACCCTGATAATATACTTGATATAAAAAAGAAACAAGAGCAAGAAGAGTGGCTTGATAATACTAGCTTAGAAAAGATTGCGGAAAAAGTCGATCAAAAGTTAGAGGGAATAAAAGCCCAGTATGTTGATAACACATTTGGAGAAGCTCAAAGACCGGATGATGGTGCTTTGGATTTGTTTGAAAGATTAAAAGAGCATCCAGATGTAGGAGTACCTCTATATGGCCCGCTCATTAATACCGTTACTCGTGGGGCAAGGCTGCGCAAATTGTATCTTCGCTCTGCTCCAAGCGGTTATGGAAAAAGTAGAACAATGATTGCGGATGTATGTAACATTGGTTGCAATAAAATATATGATGAAATGTTTGGTTGGATAGGAAATGGAACTGCTGAGCCAGTTCTTTATATTACAACAGAACAAGAACTTGAAGAAATACAAACAATGATGTGGGCTTTTATAGCAGCAGTCGATGAAGAACATATAATGAATAATCACTATATTGGTGACGAAGAAGCAAGGGTAAAAGAAGCAATACGAATTTTAGCAGAAAGTAAAATTTATATTGTTGAACTCCCTGATTTCTCTTTACGAGACGTAGAGAATATTATAAAAAAGAATATTCGTGAGAATAGCGTTTCCTATGTGTTTTTTGATTATATTATGAGTTCATTAAAGATACTTGAAGAAATAGCTGGGCGCGCAGGTGGCGTAAAGATAAGAGAAGATAATATTCTTTTTATGCTATCAAGGCGATTAAAAGATATCGCAAATGAATATGGAGTATTTATTCTTAGTTCAACACAGCTTAATGCCGACTGGAAAGATTCAGAAATGCCAGATCAAAATCTTTTACGCGGAGCTAAGTCAATTGCAGATTCAATAGATTTAGGTATGCACGTTTTACCTTGTATGCAAAAAGACTTAGAAAAGTTAGAAACAATTTTAGCAGCTAATACTTTTGAAACTCCAAATGTAAAGTTATCTATTTATAAAAATCGTCGTGGTCGATATAAAGGTATATATCTTTGGACTAAAGCTGATTATAGCACTTGCCGTTTTAAACCTATGTTTGCAACAACTTGGGATTATAACCTTATTCCAATTGAAAATTTAACAATATTAACAGAAGAAAAAGGAGCTTTTTAAAATGTTTGAGTACAATATGAGCAAAGCAATGGCAACAGAATTATTAAAAGATAGAAAAGGCAATGATAAAAAGCTGGAACCGCAGAAATATCTTGTAAAAGTAGTTAATGAGACATTTGGTTTGCGGTTGCCTGTTACAAAAGTTTATACAACGCTATAAATATGATTAACTTTGATAAAAGTGAAATCAAAAAACAAATAACAACTGAACAAGTATTCGAGCTTCTCTTAGACTGGAATGGGGAGCCCGAATACGCGCCTTTCGGGATTGTGTCTAGAACAATCTGCCATAACCCCGCTGGAGAGGGAAGTCGTAAACTTTACTTTTACTCAGACAGTCAGCTTTTCTATTGCTATACTGGCGGTTGTGCAGAACCTAGCTTTGATATCTTTGAGCTAGCCATTAAAGTGGCAAAAATACAAGAAGGCAAAACACTTGATTTAAATGATGCGATTCGTGCTTTAGCTTATCGTTTTGGTTATTTAGATTTTGTTGAAGACCAGCAAGAAGAAAAGCTTGAAGATTGGAAAGTCTTTAATAGATATGATAGAATAAATAGTATAAAGATTAAAGATTATGACATTGTTTTAAAAGAATATGATAAATCTATTCTTAATAAGTTTAATTATAATGTGCGGTTAGAGCCTTGGTTGAATGATAATATAAAACAAGAGGTTTTAGATAAAGCGCAAATAGGGTTTTATCCAGGTGGTGATCAAATCACAATTCCGCATTTTGATAAAGATGGCCGGTTAGTAGGATTACGCGGACGAGCTTTGTGTCAGGAAGAAGCAGAGCGTTTCGGCAAGTACAGGCCTTTAAAAGTTAATGGTGAATATTACAGCCATCCACTTGGTATGAATCTTTATAATTTTAACAATAGCAAAGATAATATTAAAAAAATGGGTAAAGCGATTGTGTTTGAGGCAGAAAAAAGTTGTCTCCAAATGCAAGGATATTTGGGGTTTGATAATGATATGTCAGTCGCGGTTTGCGGCAGTAATATTACAGCTTATCAAATGCACATGTTAATTGCAGCTGGTGCAAAAGAAGTGTGTGTTGCATTTGACCACCAGTTTAAAAAGCTTGGCGATGAAGAATATATAAAACAAATCAAGCTTTTTAAAAAACTCCAAGAGAGATATAAAAATTATGTTCAGTTAAGTTTTATTTGTGACAAAACTGGACTTACAGGGTATAAGGCTAGTCCCAGTGATGAAGGATTAGAGAAATTTTTAAAGTTGTTTAAGGAAAGGATAGTATTATGAAAGGAATTGTTTTTGGAACAAATAAACAAAGGGCAGATAGAGAGTTAGAAAATATTATTGAAAAATATGAAATTATGAAAATTCCGATTGTTGCAAGAATAAAGTGCTCTACTCAAAACACCGCTTCATTTGAAAATGGAGATTATTGGATTGCGGTTAGCGTTGATACGAATGCTCGAGGTTATGCAGTAAATATTGCTTATATAGATAAAGAAATACCTCCTGAAGTAATACGTGCTATTTGTTTGCCCCATGTTAAAGCTCTCCCTTACAATGCTATTCATTATTTTGGTCAGGAGAATTAAAAAAATGTTTAATAAAAGTCAAATATTAAGATGGTGTTAGTCTATGAAAGGAGGCTAAATATTCTATGGAATATAAGCTGATATCTCCTCGACGGCAAGGATACTCTGCAATAGAGCAAGTGCTTGCTAATAGAGGAATAAAAGACATAAACCATTATTTAAACACAAGTGATAATGATATTTTAAATCCTACTCTTTTGGATAATATGGAGCAAGGAGCTAAAATGTTAATTTCACATATTGCGCAAAATGATAGAGTGCACCTCATAATCGACAGTGATGCCGACGGCTATACTAGCTCTGCGGTGCTCTTGAACTGGCTTAATTGCTACTTTCCGCATTTTGTGCAAACAAAAGTTTCATATTCATTACACAAAGGTAAAGAACATGGTATTATTTTAGAAGAAGTCCCAACAGAAATTAAATTGTTAATAGTTCCTGATGCAGGAAGCTCAGACCTAGAACAGCAAAAATTACTGTTAGCGCAAGGGATTGAAACACTAGTGTTGGACCACCATCATAGTGACTCTATATCTGAATATGCTTGTGTTATCAATAACCAATTGTGTGATTACCCCACAAAATCGCTGTCTGGAGCAGGAATTGTTTACAAGTTTTGTAGTTATCTTGACTCTCTCTTGGGGCGAGATTGTGCGGAGAAAATGCTAGATTTAGTTGCGTTAGGGCTAGTAGCTGACGTGATGAGCCTAGCTGATTATGAAACTAAACGCTTAATCGAAAAGGGTTTAAAGAATATAGAAAATCCTTATTTTAAAGGAATGACTATTAAAAATGCTTACCAATTAGGCAATCAAATAACCCCTTTTGGAGTAGCTTTTTATATTGCTCCATATGTAAATGCAGTGGTTAGAATGGGAACAATGGAAGAAAAGCTTATCTTATTTGAGTCTATGCTTGATTTCAAAGCTTATGAAGAAATACCTTCAACTAAGCGGGGCTGCAAAGGCCAAATGGAAACAATCGTAGAACAAGCTTGTCGAAATTGCGCCAATGTTAAAAACAGGCAAACGAAGCAAAGAGACACAAGCTTAGAACTGATTGAGCGAATTATAGAAGAACAAAATTTATTAGAGAACAAAATTCTTTTGGTTCAACTTAAAGCGGAAGATAGAACAACGCTTACAGGTTTAATTGCGAATGTTTTAATGAGCAAATATCAAAAACCTGTTTTAATTCTCTCTGAAACAAAACATGAACCAAATGAAATATGGTATGAAGGAAGTGGGCGGGCGCCTGCTTCTACGGGAGATTTCCGCCAGATTTGTGAAGACTCAAAGCTAGCTGAATTCGCCCAAGGGCATTCGCAAGCTTTTGGTTTGAGTATTAAATCGGACAATATCCCAGCTTTTATATCATATATGAATGATTTCTTTAAAGATTTTGACTTCTCTCCAAAGTACGATGTAGATTTTATTGTTAATGCTAAAAGAATAGAAGAAAATAAGTATGATTTTTATAATATTATGGATTACAGCGCACTTTGGGGACAGCAAGTGGAAGAGCCGCTCTTTGCTATTGAAGATTTAAATATTACTAAAGGTTCAATGACAGTGATGAAAGGCCCCACTTTAAAATTCACTATGCCGGGCAATTCCGACATAAGTATCATTAAGTTTAAGGCTACTGAAGAAGAGGTAGAGTTATTAACTCCTTCTGATTCAGGTTGTGTGAGAATTAACGTCGTTGGAGTGTGTGAGAGAAACTCATTTAATGACAAACCGCAAATAATTGTTCGCGATTTTGAAATCGTTGAGCGACAAGAGTATTACTTTTAAAAACTTGGGGAGGGCAGCCTAAGTTTTTATAATAATTGCACAACATAAGCCTAATAGAAATATTAGGAGGAAACTATTATTATGAAAAAGAAGCTAACCTTACTCATTGCGCTGAGTATAATAATTGGATATTTTCTAATGCCTATAACTGTTGTGGCATCTGGACCTGTAGAGGCCAGTAACCCAAATGAAATCGTTGTAGAGCTAGAAGAGGAGCCACGAATGCCGCTTGCGGCAGAAGAAGAGATTGTAATCGAAGAACCTCAATTAAAAAGTACAGAAGAAATAGTTAAAGAAGTCAATGCTGGCTTATGGGGGAACGGCTCTGACCGCAAGCAAGCTTTAGAAGAAGCGGGATATGATTATGTTTTAATTCAAAATGAATTAGATAAGTTATATCCAAAAGTAGTAACTAATAGCAGTAGTGGAAAAGTATTAACTGCTAGAGGTGGAGTTGTAGATGGGAAATACACTCCAAGTGGATATAAAGAAACTTGGTACTCTCAAAGAGTATTGCCGGGATATGGTTTAAAAATCCCGGGTCGGCATGTGGATAGTCGCGGTTTAATATGTGATGCAGAGGGATATATTTGTGTTGCAGTAAATAAGTACGATACAACTTATAAAATGGGGAGTTTAATTGAAACCACTCTTGGAACTGGTAAAGTTTATGATACAGGTTGTGCGCCGCGAGTTATTGATATATATACGGATTGGAGATAAAATGGCTAATATATATAAAGTGGGAGATAGGTTAGGGAATAATAAAATATTGTTTAAAAAAGTTGCATATACAACTTCATATGGACATAGATATGGAATTTTTGAATGTCCTATTTGTCATTAGGATTTTACAGCAAAACTTTATCATATTACAGCTAATAAAATAACTTGTTGTAAAAAATGCTCAGTTAAAAAACGTTCTGGTTTTAATAATTCAGCTTTTAAAGATTTAACTGGTTTAAAATTTGGAAAATTAACTGTTATTGAATATTTAGGAAATGATCTTTCTATATTAAATAGAAAGACTACTCAAAAACACAGTATTTGGAAGTGTAAATGCGATTGTGGCAATGAAAAAATAACTACTTCTGCAGAATTATTAAGACATAATCTACATTCTTGTGGAAAATGTTGTTTTAAATCTAATGGAGAGTATAAAATAAAAGAAATTTTAAATCAATTGGAAATTAACTTTGAGCATGAAAAAGTTTTTTCTGATTGTAGATATAAGCAACCTTTA